>ERZ500997.615-NODE-615-length-10180-cov-7.073284_pt1 | contig 10180 bp, 8 predicted proteins | sample MGYA00248826_ERZ500997 | MGnify/ENA primary metagenome ERZ500997 (study PRJEB25958, sample SAMN03398524) | human skin metagenome | study: EMG produced TPA metagenomics assembly of the Human Skin Microbiome Metagenome (human skin metagenome) data set.
TGGCGCGTTCAAAATATTATCATCATCAACTACAGGTATTCATACATTCAATCAATCTACAATTCATCATCATTGCCATCATCATTGGTAGATGGAATTGAAAAGTCATCGAAGTAAATCATCATTTCCTTGTGATTTTTTGTTTGTTTGTTTGTTGTTGTTATGGTTGGTATACAGTGGTATAAAATTTTAGTTGGGCAACATTAACAAACAATTATAGAATCAACAAAAAATAAAACCGAATGCAATATTTCTATTGTTTTCATCTTTATCCTAATAATCATTAGCCTGTCATTGTAATATTATTGTTAATAAAGATTGTCGCTGTAAATTATTGATGAATTCACTATTTCCATTCACAATCAATAAAAACAAGTGATTTGATTGATTGCTTCATTGATTATTTTATTCATAATTATTATTTTCTACATACTAGCTTGTGTGTTTCCATAATTCTTTAAATTATTCTTATTATGTTCTCACTGCGAATGAAAACCAAAAAAAAAAAAAATAATAATCATCAGTTTTCATCGAATATAACGAAAAATCGATCCAAAGATTGTTTACAGTTTTCAGTGTATGTGTTTTTTTTCGAATAAAATTTCCATAACAACATAATGTATAACCTCCTTATTAATACCTAGAAACCTAAAATTAAGAAGAATATTAAAAAAACTAGTGTGTTTCTAAGTTCATTGCCTAGCATTTCTTGCAGAAATTTTGTGAAAATAGGTTAAATGATTTTGTCCAAAAAAAAAAATTTCTGCTTCCTCCATTCGATTTAGTGTTATATTTTAATTCAAATCTCCATGGTATTTGAATATAAAAAAAATTGCATATCCTTGTAAAATACCAATCACCTCGAAGATAAGCCATCATCGATTGAAAAATTGTCAAAAATAGAAAAAACAATTTCATTATCGAGTATATCAAAAAAGTTTTAAAAAAAAATTGAATTCAAATCAACCATTTGACAGCAAGTATAACCTTTTCTTTTTTTCATAGCATCAACTGAACCAGAACAACAATAATCAAAAGATATAAAAATAATATTGATTCATCATTAAAAAAAACTATGTCAATTTTTCTATGAAATGGAACAGACCATGAAACCATTGTCATAGTAAAATCAATTTTTTTTTTGTTCTTTCCGAATTTATATTTTTTGTTTTGTTTGTCCACACGAATAAACAATGTATGAAAAACCAAAAATAAATCGAAAGAGAAAGTGATCAAAATCTTTTGAATGTCGGATGCAATTAATAGTAAAAAAATTACCATTTTTTTTTTTTTGTTCGACGTCAACAATCAATTTTATGTTTCCGTGTTTTGTGTTTGTATGTATTCTTCAGTGTTATCATCATTTGCTAATTTGTAAATAAATATTTTTTCAGATGACTTCATTACTGTTAATTCAATTTGGTAATTTGTTAAAAAAATTATGAAAACCATTTCCACAATGATGAATTCTGAGTCCAGTGAGTCAAATAATTTCATCAATAATGTTTTCCCTTCTCTTTATTTTTCTCTCTATACTTTTCGATGACTGATGATTCAATGACACTTTTGTTTTCAGCTACCTGACAAGCCCAAAAACTCTATCAAATGTCATGGCGGCAAATATTACAAAATTTTTATGCTGATGATACTTTAGGAATTGAATTGTTTGTTCGATGTACAGATGTTCATTGATGATATCAAAAAAAAACGTATTTTTAAACACTTGAATGCTTTATGAATCAAATGATTCCGAGAACGTTTTTCTTGTGCGTCGAATATAGAAAGGATAGATTTGACAACAATTTTTTTTAGTCGCACCTAAATCATGGGAAGTTATTTGTTTGTTTGTTTGTATAATCGTTTTGATTTGATTGAATTTTTGCAATCTATCAATAGACAAACAGCTTTAGCTTCAATTTTAGGTTTGCGTGCTTCTAATTAGTCAGCCTTTAATGAAACATAATTAAACAAACGAATTTTTTTTTTGTTTATATTTTTTTCATAAATAAACACAATCTATAAACATAAATGAATCATCATCATCATCATGGTTCCAGGATAAAATTATTGTGACATTTTTAAAGACACTCCTAACTCGATGACATCATTATCCAGAATAGAAAAATGAACTTGAAATTTTCTTGTAGTTTTAAAGTTAGAAATATCGTTGAAATCAAAATGAATGACCATTCTTGGCTTTTGTCCATTTCATTTGACGACAAAGTTTGTATAGAGTAAAACAAAGTGTCTTTGTAATCAGAAAAAGAAAAGAAAATTCAAATTTTAGATTCAATCATTGTTTTTATAAATCCTTTTCTATTTGTCCCATTAATATCAAACATTTGAATCAATCAACAGTAAAATGTTATATTTTACAGTTTATTTGGCGGTTTTTATTTCATTATTAACAATTTCATCAGCCCGAGGTAATTATGGTTATGGACAACAATATGGCAATCAAGTTTGCGATAAAAATGTTCATCAACGAGCAAAAGAAATGATTCGTGTTGAAATGCAACGTGGACAACCAGTAAATAGTGGAAATCCACCTTACGATACAAGATATCCGGGTTTAACAAACAGTTATCAAGCTAACAATTATACCAATAACCGTAACTACCTCCCTGATCAATTAAATGATCATCAATGCAAGTGAGTAACAATGTAGGACTAGTTTTTATTTTCGTTTTCTTTCTGGACAGCTTCATATTTGTCATGATGACATTGCAAATAATCGTTAATAATCCACTTAATATTATTGTCCTCTTTTTTTAAAATTTATTTTCCGTTACAATGACAACAACAGATTGATGAGACAGGCATTCGACGATTTGCTTATAAATACACCTTTATGTGATCCTATTGGATCCTACCAATTTCAGGCATCATCTGATTTGATAAAACAAGCAAGAAATTTCCTGGTGCAACATTGTGAAAGAAATCAAGGTTATTTTGTTTGAAATTATTCTTATCAAGAATTGCGTTTGGCAACAATTTTTTTCTTTATTTTTATTTTTTTTTTTCAAATGAATCAATAATAACTTTAGGCTGGCGTTATGCTCAATGCTTTAAACGTAGAGAAGTTATTGAATGCGAAAATCAATATAATTATCTCAAGTCAAGAACTCCCGATCAAGGACGAAATTATGCACGCAATAACAATAATGAACCAATCAGTTACGAAGTTTGTCAAGCTTTTGAAACGTTTCGCAATTGTGTCATATCTCAAAGCCGTTCATGTTATACTACTGATTTAGAATTACTTGGCACATATTTTGTCGATAAAGCTCATAATGCAGCTTGGTCATGCATTCCATCACACATGACAGCTATATCCGATTCATATTCACGACGAACTGATCTATCATATCAACAAAATCCTGGCAGTAGATATTATCCACAACAACAACCACCTTATGGCCAATTTCAGAATATTCCGAATTTAAATAATAATCCAATTTCACCATATCAAACACAGAATCAACCATTCCCAATCGATACAATTGACCGTGCTGGAGTTGGTGGTGCCTTGTCTGGTATACATACCGGTACAGTTTCCGTATGTATTGAACGTGTTCGTCCATTTGAAAATTCTTGTCTTGATCATTTGATAATGCGACAACGTGAAGCAAGATATGGACGAAGTAGTAATGATGTTCAACGTCGTATATGCTGGTTCGTATGGCCTTCATCCCAAATGTTTTTAATCTTACTAATTTTAAATTTTTTATTCACTCATTAGCGCTTTATTTCGCTATCGCGATTGCTTAAGTCGTGTTGTTTTGGAACGATGTTTTGACAATTCAAGAGTTACCGTCGATATACTAATGGGAGATAGAAATCGTGAAATAACTCAATCGTGTCGAGATGTTACTCGTGATCAATGTAACAACGCCAAACGGCTGTTGGTTTCTTTCCATTTGATGTTCGTGTCATTGATTACTATTTTTACACTGAACAGTTTTTTCCGATAATGACATGATTCACTTTGAAATTTTTATTTGTATGGTATTTTTAATGGTAATTATCTGACACATTGATTAATTTCTGACTATTATTTTGTTTATGAATGTTATTGGCCAATAAAACCAAAGATGAGACGAATTTTGCAAAAAGCATTCAATAAAAATTTCTTTATTTTTTTCATATTAATTAATTTAAAAAAAATTTTCAACTCAAACTGAGGCTGGCATAGAAGCTGGTACAACTTGCCATACTCTAATTTGATTATCCGTATAGCCAGCGAACAAAGTGGAACCATCATGCGACCAAGCCAAAGAAATACATTGCGGTGCTTTTCCTTTACTGGCTAAGATTTCTGGTTTAAGTTCATCGACCAAATTTTTGCCTTCCAAATCCCAGATTTTGATTGTTGGACCAGTAGCAACACAGAGCCAATATTTGTTCGGTGAAAAGCATAAAGCATTGATAATATCGTTATGATCCAATGTATACAAATGTTTGCCTTCCGTAAGATCCCATAACATGGCTTTGAAATCTTTTCCACCAGAAGCGCATAATGAACCATCAGGAGAAACTGTTACGGTGTTCAAATAGCCAACATGACCAATATGATCAGTCTTAAGACGACAGTTAGCTAGATTCCAGACCTAGATCAGAAAAAACGATATTTAGTCAATCTAATGATTCAAATAAATCTGAAAAAGGAATAGAATGTTTCATAAATGCAGAACACAATTCGAGTCACACGGAAAATTCAAAAATCGGTGAATGTAATCATAAACAATTCATAATTCATTTTATTTCAGTTCGAATAAATTACCTTGACCATACGATCCCAACTGGCACTAACGATAATCGGATTGGTATTGGATGGCGAGAATCGTACACATGAAACCCAGTCAGAGTGGCCATTAGCTTCATCGATGGAAAACTTGCATTGAGCGATAGTATTCCACAATTTAATCGATTTGTCCCGTGAGCCACTAACAATCTGACGATTATCAGGAGAAAAAGCTACTGACAAAACATCGTTAGTATGGCCTTCAAAACGTCGGGTAGTTTTGCAGAGATTCAAATCCCAAAGTCGAAGAGTTTTGTCCCAAGAGCCGGACAAAGCGTAATGACCATCTTGTGATAAAACGACATCGGTAATGAAATGACCATGACCACGTAGACGTTTCAATGGATAACCATAATTAGTTTCATCATGATTTAAGTTCCAGACGATCAATGTTTTATCACGCGACGATGACAAAATGGTATTTGGATGTTGTTTTGTGGTAGCAATTTGCGTAACCCAATCCGAATGACCGATTAGGGTGCCTTTAAGCACTAATTCTTCAGATGGCGGTTGACTTGCAGTAGCCATTTTAAAAAGGAATTGATTTTAATCCAAAAAATTCTTCAATATTTCGGAAAAAAAAGAAAAATTTAACAGCAAACTCAGAATACACAGAAAAAGCACTGGCCAACGCGGATAGGAAAAGGAAAACTCAAAAGACATGTTTCGAGTCAGAACAAGACACATGCTTGCCTAATCTACGCATGCGTTGAGAAATTGTTTGTTTGGATTATAAATTTTTCATTTAAAATTGCTAATTAAATTGATTTTTTTCACACAAATTTTCAATATCTTTTTGTAATAAAAAATTTTTCGTCATTAATCAGTAATATCATTTTTAAAAATGGGAATTTATTCATAAAAAGATCAAATTTTGCAAGAATTTTCATCTACTAGTTTTCTATTTTAACACTACATGACTCACCAATGTAGAAGGAGATTTAACCGCTCGTAAAACTGGATTTTTATTTCAAACACATTATTTCAAAGTTTCGTTTATTATTATCAGAAAAAAAATTGTTTTTCGAATGTTATTGTTATCATAAAGACATCATGAGATCAAGTCGGTCGCATTTGGATCATGAAAATAGGCGGAATGATTTTCATTATCATTCGTCTAGTCGAGGACAATCAAACCATTCGGAAAGTAATGGACATAGTACAATGATCCATAATGAACAATATCGGTCATCGAAAAGATCGGGTGTCGCTAATACTTCTGGAAGTACCAATCTAATAAAACGGATGAAAAGTACAATATCACCAAATGATAATAATGCCAGAAGTACTCGAGAGTAAGTTGAAAAAAAACTAAAATCTTTCTTACTATTCAGGTTAATAATTTTGCAATCCATTTTATTTGATCAGCTTTTCCAATTCTAAAACATCTAAATCATCATCCGTTCATAACTCTGTCAAAATAGATCCAAATGAATGCCATCAATTGACTTATAATGGATATATCCAAGAAGAACTTGAAGCATTGGCTGATCCAAGTTCAGATAAAAAATCTGTTGAAGATTTCGACAGATTTAAAGTCGTTTCGTCCCATCTTAGAGAATTGATCAAAACGATCCTAGAAAATAAAAAGGCAAAATGTCAACTGAAAAATGAGAATTCGTCTTCAAAATGCATGGATGAAACACTTTCGGATATTAAAGTTAAAGGATTAATGTATCTAATGGAAATAAAAAATCTTAATCGCTTGGATAAATATCGTCTGAAAGAAGCACGGAAAAAAATATCGTTGGGCAAAGATAAAGTAGATCAAATTCATTTGCAGTTGCAGAATATTCAATATGAAGTTATGCATCTTCAAAAAGAGCAAAAAACCTGTGCTTCATTCCGTTCCAAAGATGAATCTTTAGATCTGGTACATGAGGATAAATTTCTTGTTTCCGATCATTTTCCGGACGAACTAAAACATTTGCTCGTTGTTTCGAACACATCAGTGAAATTTAACAAAGATATCGCTTCGAGTGAAGATCTTTACAAATTACATTTGGCCAGACTTGATTGGGAACTTAAACAACGTATATCTGCAGAAAATCAATTAAAAATGTCTGAAGAATCGCGATTCAAATTGGAAGTAGAAATAGCGACAAAAAAACGTACATTATCACAATTCGATCCGACATTGAAAAATATAATCGAAGCTTCCAAGCCATTAGTGTCACATCTAAATGTTCCCCTGCAAGTTTACGATACTTCTAACATTTTAACATCATTCCTCTCGCAACCACTTTATGTACTTTACATTCAAGTATGTCTGATTGAACGAATCAGTGCAAAAATTTTAAAAATTAATGTTATCCCTATTTATTGTTATAGCTTTGTGCATACAAAAGTGCTTTCGATTTAGATTATGAGGTTACCATACAAGGATCTGCTGAAGATGCTCGAGAATTTGAATCAAAACAAAAAAATGAATCAAGCATACTATCCTTGGTGAATAGTCTGCAGAAAGAAACTGATGAAGACAATGGATTACAATTCGAAGACGAAGAAGAAGAATCTGATCGTAGAAAGAAATCGAAAAAGTCTCGCTATCATTCACAACGCCATTCGATGGAACATTCAACAGATATTACTTCGAATCCAGATTCAAAAAATGATTTTCATTCAAGATACAGTAAACTACTAACGTTTCATCCGATAAAAATATCCATAAATTTTCGTTATCATAGTTACCAGATCATATGTATTTTCACCTATTTCCCTAAACTTGGTAAGTATTTGCAGGATTTTATTTCAAAGTTTAATGCAATATTATTTTACATTAATAGAATTAGTTGGTCTCACTTACAAAATCGATAGCCTTTCATCTTCTAATTTGACTGAACCGAAATTTTCAGTGATCAATCACGATAACAATATTTTTACTAAGCTGCTTTCTTCAACCGATACTGGTTTGAAATGTCCGAATGCAAAAATTGAATATCTATTGTCCCGTTTTGGCATTGATTCATATTCGAATTTAATACCTGAAATCGGCTACACTTATGATTGGACGCAACGAATCGCTGGTATTGAATATTTAAATCCCGACGAAAATCCATTGCTTTCCAGTAGCGGTATCATACATGTTAAATCATCTATAGCAATAGATTGTTTAGATAAAACAATCAGAACAATGATCCATCGTTTTAGATCAAGAATCAATTTACAACAACAACTCGATCATATACGTTTTAACAAATTTATTGATGTGAATTTATTTGATAATTCAGTCATTTCAAATGGTCAAAATTTAATATTCACTAAGCCCAGATGTTTTATTCAATCTTTCGACAGAATTTCTAGTGAAGAATTGATCAACGAACTTGATTCATATCAGAAGAAAAATCTAATAGAATACTTTGAACAAGATGTTGATGATGGCAATGCATTTTGTAATGATCTTTTTGATCAAAATAATTTTATTTACAAATTGATTCTCAAATGCGAACTATTAGATTCTTCATCCATTCAACAATCCAATTTAAGCGAATGGAATGTCTACATTATCATCCCTCACAATTATCCTAGGCGATGGCCATTTTTTATATTAAGTTCGGCCACTAATGGTCCATTTTTCCTGTATCGAAATTGGATCCGTAATTTGGAGGAGCATATAAACGTGAATCTGGCCGAAAATATGATGAAACAACAAAGGCTAAGGAATGAGGATGAATTCTTTTCAAAAACATTGCTACTAAGACAAATTTATGATCTACAGTGCGGATTTGATGTGATCTCTGATGGATGCGTAAAATATGAACAACAAGCCAATAACGAAAGTATTGAAGCATATTCCGGACCACGTTGTGTGAATTCATTTCTTTCTACACTAATAGCGCAAGGACATGATCACTCGTTGAAATTTGCAAGATTTGAATTGTAGTAGAACAATTTTATTTTATTTATCAAAAATTGATTCATTCGCGAAATTCCATTTTTGCATGAAATTTATAAATTGAATACTCTATTCTTTTTTTGTATATAAATTCTATGTTTGCAAATTATCAATTGAAAAAAACAAATCAATTTTCAAAAAATTTATTGCTGTATTTCATACCTTTTCATCCATTATTTTAAAAAATTTATCAATCATATTTGGTTTGATGGAGAAACCTGACCTTCATTAAATTTTTTTTTCTAATCCTTGAGAATTATTATCTATTAAATTTGAGTCGAGTGTTTATTCAATAGCCTGATTAATTTTAACAATCAATTAAAGATGTCCAAGTTATATTATTAGCTAAATGATAATCAAATGCTGGATATCTATCAATGATCTGCTCCAAATCGCTATTTTTTAGTCTCAATCGAGATATCTTCAAAAAATTAAATTAAAACGTGGAGGAGATAAATTATGATTTATAATTTTTAATCATTTTGGCCACATTCCAAAAAATGAATAATATAGGCGTTAATAAAGTCTATCTGATGATTAATTTTCTTTGAATGATAATATACCCGATATAAATGACAGTAAAGAATTTGACATCATTCAATTAATTCGGTTTAGAAATTTGATCAAATAAAATTGCATTTTTGTTGGATAAAACGAATAGTTTTAGCCAATAATAATCATTTTAGGCCACATAGGGGACAACGATTGATCAATGTTGATAGAAACTCTTTGGAGACTCTTTGATCAACAACAAAAAACAAGATCATATGTACGGCAAAGAAAAAATTGCACAAATAATTTTGATTGATCAAAGAAAAAAATCGCGCCATCGATTTTTGTTTTTTAGAAATGGTTTTTATTCGTAGCGCGACCTAAATCCCACTTGTATATCGCATGATTATCATACATAATTCGATTCGTCATCACCTAATCAAACATAGCTATCAATCAATTAGAATGTCAAACAAACATGATAATCTGTATTTTTAGTTTATTGCTTATTATACACATGAAACAAAAATGAAAAAAAAACGAATATGACCAAGAAGACAAAAATTATATGATCAATGAGGATTTGGTAAATTCAAATACGTCAATAAATATTGGAATGGTAATCCTTATAGCCATATAGTCCAAGTCGATTCGATGGTTGTATTCTACATCATCACATGCTTTAACACATCATTTCATATTCATTAGAGTGTGAAATTTAAATCTGCCTGCGTCTTCGTGGCGATGGATAATTCATTTTACTTTCTCTCTTTCTTTTTGGTTTTCACTTTTTCTCTTCAAACAAATTCCCTCATTAATTTGAATTTCTCTCAGGTAACTTGTTTCAAACGATCTTGCTAAACAACAATATCCAAAATATAAACAACAATAATATGCTCACCTGTTGCTCGCTACTTTTTCACTATTTTAATTTTTTTCTGAAGTGTCTTGATGCATTTATTTGAGTGATTTGAGTGACAAAAAAACTA
>ERZ500997.616-NODE-616-length-10168-cov-7.015327_pt1 | contig 10168 bp, 4 predicted proteins | sample MGYA00248826_ERZ500997 | MGnify/ENA primary metagenome ERZ500997 (study PRJEB25958, sample SAMN03398524) | human skin metagenome | study: EMG produced TPA metagenomics assembly of the Human Skin Microbiome Metagenome (human skin metagenome) data set.
AACAAAAAGAGAAAACGATGATGATGATAATAATAGTAGCAATAAAAAAAAATTCTTTACACTTTTTTTTTGTTGTTTTACATTCAGTGAAAGAAAGAAAGAAAGAATTAACAACAAGAATTTACCGATAGAAAAGATTAATGAGACGTTAAATTTTTCATTTATTTATTTCTCTCATTCCCTTTTTGTTTGTTTGTTTGTTTGGTCTTATTTTTTTGCAATAACAACAACAAAACCAAAATACCGAACAAAAATAAAATAAAATATTACAAAGTTGGATATTGTTGATAGGTATTTTTCTTTTTTTCAATCGATTTAGTCAGCAAAAAATAATAATAATAATAATATTGAAAATTGTCAATGAAATTGGTTTTTATCGATAGTATCGTTGCTTAGCTTGCAATGAATTTTCTAGAATTTTTTTACCTTAAATAAAGATTATGATCAATCGGATTTTCAAGTCGAAACTTTTTCCCCTTTGTTTGTCATGTGAAATTTCCATTTTTGTTTCTTTCTTTCTTTACGTTGTAAGATGTTGTAATAATAACTTGTAAAAATCCTAACCCAAATGACTTCAAACTCTATGTGTGTGTGTGTGTGTGGAAAAAAAGATTCATTTGTCTTGTCAGTTTTGTTTTATATTTGTTGTTGTTATTGTTGGTGTTACATTCTTACAAGCTTTATTTGTAAGAATTGATGTTATATATGTGTGTGTGTGTGTGTTCGATTGTTATATGTTATTATAAATGAAGGATGTTTATGAGTTGTGAACATAACATTGATGATGACAATAACATTTTTTTTTCTTTCTTTCTTTCGAAGGTTATTGTCATTGTTATTTTTCCTTTTTCGTTTCTCAAGATCATCATCATTATCATCGGTTGTTTACCAACAAGACTATCAATATTATATAAATATATTATGAAAGAAATTCTTGTTCGTTATTTTGGTTGAAATTGTTGTAAGAAAATGAAAATGGAAAAAAATGAAAATCTGAAACATTTTTTTTTTATTTCTTTCTTTCTTAAAATGGTATTTTTTTACGATGAGGAAACATGAACAAAAAAAATGTCAGCCAAAAGAATGCAAAAACAAAATATTCATGTTGTTTTATCATTTTTTCTGTTTTGTTTCGTTTTTTTTGACAGAATAAAGCAACATAACTGGATGGATGATATTGATATCGAATAAGAATTGATACAAAAGTGAGAAAGAAAGAAAACAAAAGTGAAAGGAAAAAAAGTGAAAAACAATCATTATTTGTATGTCAAATCTTACTACACTATTTGTTACTATGGAATTTCCTATCACTTTTTTTTTGTTTTGTTATTATTATTCATGTTTTCACTTGTTTCAAATTTTATTCTTTGTTGAAATTTTTTTCTTTGATACTATGTATCCATTCTAGGCAAATAAATTGTAGCTCTTCATATTTATCTGTCATATCATCATCATCATCTCTATCATCGTTCTTTACTTTTGATCATTCATTGATTTCATCACTTGTTTAAATGATAATGTAAATAAACAACCATCGATCGACAAATCGAAATATTTACAAATGTGAATAGATGTTTGAAAAAAAAGATGGAAGAATAAAAATATGTCATTCTAGTCATTTGCTTTTTTCATAATAAACATTTATTATTGAAAAATTTCAAGTACCAATACAACCAATATATAAAAATGTCTTCAACAAATACACAACGGGACATTTGAACATTTGAAAAACATTGAATTCATTATTTTTGTTTGTTTGCATATAAATTAAAAGAAAAAAATCCTGTGCAATATTGCATTGTTTGTTAATTTACGAAAAAAAATAATCAGTTTATATTGCCAAATATGGACAAATTAACAATGATCTATTGAAAAAAAATTCATGCATGATTCAATCAATTTTCAAAATTACAATTGTAAAATATCAATTCGCTCAAAAATTATTATCACTTGTCAACAACAGAATAAAGGAAAGGAAAAAAATGAAACCAATAATTTACAGGAAGAAAATAAAATAAAATGACACACGCATACATTGAAAAAAAACAAACTAAATATTGGTGGAAAAGGTATACAAAATGAGAAGGAAAAAAAATAAATAATTGGAATCAATACGTTAGAATTGTTTGTCTCGAATCCAGACCAGAATCAAGTTGTTTGACTGAACGAATCAAAGTGGAATCATTGGCATCGATAATTTGATATACACTGCACATTTTTATCTATAGATTTTCGTTTTCATTCTGTACTTTAAACACTTATCAATAAATTATTTTTATGATTTTGCGAGAGATAAAAATTATTCAATTCCAAATGTAGAGGATTCTTCAACAGCTAATAATAGCTTTTCATAAAGGCTTTCAAATGATGTATATGGCGGTAGATCCAATCGGTTGAAACAAGTGTGCGCTCTAAAAAAAATTAAAATTAAATCCAAATTAAATTTACAAATAAAAAATAAAAAATAATCATACCTGGGTAGACTAGTTGGTTTACCAAGTTTTTCGATGCAAAATTTTCGTGGTCCATTACTGCCACGTAATGCTGCAAATCCTTCATATGGTATTGATGATGTACCAGTGACAAATTGTAATAATCTTAATCGTTGTTCATTATCGAATCTATGTTCAATAGCAGCCCAAAACCATTGAATTACCGGATGGCCATCATGATAACCTGAACGATATTCAGTATTTTTACGCCAATCATTTACATCAATTTCAGCTGTGCCTGCAATGACTAATTCCAATTCTCTTGCATCGAAAGCAGCAATCATACGTGGTTCAATAACTTCATTAAATCCTTTTAATAATGATTGACTTTGTTGTGAAACACCACGTTCAACACGCCATCGTACCATACGTTCAATATATTCTTTTTTGTTTCGCTCAGTCACCAGAATATTCTTTCCAGCTGGTTTTAATTCCTATTTTTCAACCCAAAAACAATGTTATTGAAATGAATTCATTTTATCTATTCATTACCTTTTCAACTACTTTTCCGGCTATTTCTTCCGTAACTGAAAATGTTAGACTTAATGTATCTTGCATTTCGGTTATATCATTTTCTTTGAACCACATTAATGACTGATGGAAACCGGCGTCCAAATATTCGAGATCAGATAAATCACATTCAGATTTGAGCAACGATTTATAGAATGGCCGTGTGAAGAATACATCCAATAGGTATTGATGAATAAGTGCTAGGCCTAGTACACGACCAGCAAAACGAAACCATTCCTGATAATCATCAACAAAAGCTGACATTGGTGAAATTTGAACAGTGTATTGATCATTGGCCGAATATTCAAAAAGACTATAATAAGGATTGAATAGTTCACGGGAGAGTAAAAAGAAGAATTCACGTGATGGACCGCCATAATCAAGACCTTCTTCCCCAGTGAATGAAATGTATAAACGTGATTTTTGTAATTCTTTCTTAGTAGATATGGACATTATTTTGTTGAAAGCATCTTCCAATAAGTGATCACGACGAACGATCAATTTCAATTTCGAAGGGCTTTGACCATATCCATTTTTCTCTAATTTTCTATAAAAATGTCGTAGTTTTGTTTCGAAATCACGTTTATATGGACCATGACTACCAGCGATTCGTGTGGTTGGAGCCGTTATTGATATCAGGGAAAAACCACTTGAACTTGGTGGATTTGTTGTTCGATTATTGTTTGATGTAGATGATGATGACGATGATGATGGCGGAACATAAGACATGATTTCACTCTCAAACAATGACAATAACATGATCAGATCCAAATCATTAGTAAAACGACGTAAAGCATCAACGCCTTCTGTTCGGATTGTCTGTATACGATCACGCAATGAACTATTGCTTTTGATACTGGGTTTTCGTTCGGAAAGAATATCCCATATATTTGGTTGTTGAAGAAAAGCGACTACTTTATCATTATACGATGTTGGTACTGATGCTTCATATGTAGCTAATGATTGTTCGGATAAATGTGCAGGAATATTTAGCCCAGGTATTAACATAGATGTTGATGCAGAACCGTTACAGGTTCCATTCATAGTACCAGCAGAATTATTATTAGCTGATAAATGTGGTCTTGGTGGTGGAATTGGAGACATTCCTGCAGCAATCATCATATCAACTTGCGGATGTATGCCAGCTGCTGCTGGTGAATTAGTTCCCGGACGGTTACCAGTACGTCTACGGATCGGTGCCATCGATACTGCATGTGGATTTACTTCGGGTAGATCAAGTGGTAATCGTGGATCAATATAAGTAGTCGATCGAGTGGTATGATCGATAAAAAACATCTTATTCGAACGATCACGTTTGGATTCCCAACCTATTAAAAAAATTATGAATATAATTTTCAAAAAAGAAAACGAGTGAATCAAACCTCGTGGAAGTGGTTTGTCCGTGCTGGCAAATTTATTGATTAATGATACAAGATCACGATTATGTTGATATCTTTGAAATGATTCAGTTGATGGTGGTGATTTCTGTCCTTCACGACGAATTTTCGTTACCATAGGTTTCAATGTTGATGATTCGTTATATTGTCTGAGAGCATCATCATTTAGATGTAATACATTGAAAAAATCAGATCGTAATAGAAAACGAAGTGCCGGCACATCAAGAATTCGATTCGTAGTCGATGATGATGATGGTGGTGGTGGTGGTGGAGTAGACGTCAGCTCTTGTTGTTGTGATTGTTGAATATTCGTTGCCGATGAACCAATAGTTGAATCTGGTTGTGCAATGCCTGCAGTTGCTGAGGGAGATGATGCTAGAATAATGGATGATTGTTGATTACAGGATTGAGCACCATTAGATGAGGATTGTCCTCCAGTGAAATAAGCTTGTGTTAAACTTAAAACACCGGAACCTTGACTACAATTGATCGTTGAAGGTGAATCGATTAAATCAGAATCTGAGAATTGATAAGTGAATGTTGGATTAGAAATTGAAAATGTTTTGGACATGTCTTGTATAATGTCATTACCACTTTGAATATTTAATGCATTTCCGCTGGTGGCTGTACCAGCAACAGTATTAGAAAACCCGATTGCAGCTGATGTATTCGATGAAGGAAAACGTTGTTGTTGTTGTTGAGCGGAAAATAATGGCTGTTTCAAATAATTTCGTTGAGATGTGGAATTTGTTCCCGTTGAAGAGGTTGGAAAGTCTCCACCACTTCTATGACGACTAGAACTTGTACCATTACCACCAATTGAACGACGAATCGATTGATAACGACGATCCAATTGTTGTCGATGTATGTGTTCAGCATTTGTGATATAATGCATTGAAATGGCCGATCTCGATGATGGATCATGTGGAAATTGAGGATTTACTGATGAATTATTTGATTGTGGATCGATAATCACTGAGCCAAATGATTGATTGGAAATGGTGGAATTCGCAGTAGAAACAGCAGGTATAATCGCAGCCAATGATAATGGCTGTTCTAATTCCGTAACAACATTACTCGCCGATGATGATGTTGCTGCCGTTGTAATGTTGGTCAATGGATGTGAAGCACCTGATGATGATGGTTGTTGAATCAATTGATTAATTTGGCCAGAATTTCTTTGCTGATTATTTGTGGTGTTAGGATGATAAATAGGTCTTATCCAAGTGGTGGTACGTTTTTCATGATCAATATAAAATATTCGACCATGTGCATCACGACGAGCTTCCCAATTTGGCGGTAACGGTTCATCGGTTTCCACACGACTATAGCGAAATGTACGTTCGGGTAATGATGGTAGCCTAGTAATGGTTGCTGATCGTACATTAGGTAGATGATTTCCTTGACCACCACCTATATTCATTGATCGTGGTCGTGATGAATTTGAATGTTGTGATAAACCTGAATATAAATAAAAAAATTTCAAAAATAAATAGCAAAGCAAAAAAAAAATTCAATCATTCGTAAACATAAAAAATAATTTGGAAATGAAAACAATTACTCACCATCAAGGACAACTGTTTGTGATCGTCGATGATGCATTGAATTATTAATGTTATTACGTCTTTGTTGTTGTTTAGTTAATTGTGGATTATTATCATTATCTATTGATTGTTTGGAATTTGTTGTCATCATTGTTGAATCATTATTCAATGAAGTGGTTGACTGATCTTCAATAGAATTTGTATTCTGTTCTATTGTCGTTGATATATTATCACATTCATCTATTGTAGATGGATTACTTGTCGATGATGTTACACCTACACGTTCAAGACGACGATGTTGACCAGCAGTAGATGATGATGATGATTGCTGAATTTGATTCATAACTGATTCGTCTTCACCATCATCATCATCATCATCTTCTTCTTCTTCATCATCATCATCAGCATCGGATTCGATTTCAGTATCTGCATCATTTTCTTCATCATTATCATCTTGATGAACATCATCATCATCCCTGTCAATATCACTATCACTATCATCATTTGATCGTGATATGTTAGAACTTGAGCTATTTTGTTGATTTGATGGATTATGATGATTTTCTCTAACTGCTGTTAAATAATTTCGGCTAGCTAAATCATCGGAATAATCTTCACCACAATTTTGCATCATAGCTGATGTATCATCATCATCATCCTCATCATCAACATCGACATCGTCGCAAGCTTCGGCAATATCATCTAAATTACGATGATAATAATTTGTACTAGATGTATTATTATTATTATTATTATTAGGTGAACGCCTATGTTCTAATTGTTCCAATTCCATTGCTTCATTTGGACAAATTTCATTAACATATGGTTCTAATTGTCGATCACAGGCATTATTGTTAATTTGTGTTGATGATTGATTCTGTGAATTAGTGGCAATTATTGTTTGATGATCATTTGATGATTCAGATGCTATTGATTCAATCACAGATTCTGTTTGTATGGGAGTTGTTTTATTAAGTACCGATTCAAATTGTGTTATTAAATTCGATAGAGCACTATTACAGCTTAAACTTGTTGATGAAGATGATGACGATGACAATGATTCGCCATGATTATTATTATTATTATTATTAGTATCACATTCACTTTGAACATTGGCACCATTTGAATTGTTGAGTGAAATATTGTTATCATCACTCGAAGAACCAGTTAATCTATCACCATCGACGTTAATATCATTACTAGTAGTCGATTGTTTAAGTAAATTATTTGCATTTCTTATCTCTTCATCCGTTATTTGTCGAGCATAACGTCGATCTGGTTGCCGTTGATGATATGCTATATGTTTACGATGATTTATTGAACGACCATCTGTTCGCATCGATGAATTCAATGGTTGATTTGAATTTAACATCAATGTAACGGTTTGATTATCATCATTATCGATTGCTAAGCTATTTGAATGATGATTATCATCATCATTGATCGATGATTCAAATTGTCTGTCAGTGTTGTGTATTATAAGGTTTTCCGGACTAGCCGCATTTGATGATAATGATGATGATGATGATAGAATCGATACTCCGAGACAACCAGAAAATCTATTGGTATTAGTATCAATAGTACCGCTACTTGAATCTTTATCAGGTGTTGTAGTAGTAATATCCATGTGTATATTATTGTTGGTGGGTGCTCTTGAAGTGGATGGATGTTCAAAATCATTTCCAATTATATGACCGTGTATTGTTGATGTAATTGGATTACTATCATCATTGTTTTGTTGATTAATAGAGGATGATGTCATACGATCATCTGAACAAACATTATTATCATTATTATTATTATGGTTATCATTATTTATTGCAGATTCAATGACACAATCATTTGATGTTTCCAAAGAATTTTTATTATGAGTCATCGATTGTTGATTTGTCCATGTTGTACGTAATGGAGGTGTCGGTGGTGATGATGATGATGTTGATGAATCAGTTTCATTGTTATTAGAACGATATTCGGATATTATTTCAGTATTAGAATTTTCATCATTTATTTCTGTCGATCTTCGATGAATGGTAGGTGATGATCGTGGGCTACAATTCTCGGTGATTGGCAGTGATTGTTCAATGATATTTGCTGAACCATTACTTGCATTGGTTCGTTCTAATGGTCTATGTTGATGCTTATGTTGTTGTTGTTGATTTACACTAGTAGGTAACGATGATGATTGCTGTTGACCATTTAAAATAGGCTGCTTATTCGGAACTAAACATTCAAATATATTAGTCGAATGACCATTATTGATCAAATGATCATAATCCTGTGGATTGTTGTCGATCATTGATGGACGTTGAAAGCTATGAATTGGACCACCAATACGTTGATTATCACCGATTATTAATTGTGTTTGTTGTTTAGGCGGTAATGGAGGTGGTGGGGCAGGCCTTACTGGTATAATTCGATTAATCATTATCGGCGGTGTATATGTTTGACATGGCGATCCACTAATCATTGTTGTTGATGATGAAGTATTTGTCGAAGTTGTTGCCTGTATAAAATTTGAATTTGTCAATATCATTTGGCCATGATGATGATGATAATGATGAATAGAATTTTTTCCAATTGCTTCATGATTATGATTATGACTTTGTGGAGATGTTGATAATTGTTGAGGTAATTGGTTATGATGATGATCATAATCACCATGTTTTAGATAAGATTTAAAATTAGATGAGTTTGAAGTTTTATCTATTGAATTTTAAATCAAACAAAAAATTTATTCAATTTAATAATTTAAACATTAATTTGAATTATTTCAAAATCACACTTACTATGATATGATTTTAAATTTTTTTGTAAATGATTATGATTACTACCATCGATTAATGATTCAAATACAGCGGATGTATATTGACAATGTTGTCCAAAATTATCATCAACATTATTTGTAGAATTTGTTGTTGTATCACTTTGTCTTCGTTTTGAATTATTATTATCAACAGGCAACGATGATGATGATGATGTTCCAGGTGATGTCAATAATTGTGATGAAAAAATATTCATCGGACCGGATAATCCAATATTATTATTTCTATTACCACCAATTGTAGTTGTAGAAGTGGTTGTTGTAGCAGTATTATTTTTTACAAAATGGCTATTAATTGAATGATTATTAAGGTTAGTTGTTCGTGTTGTTGAACCAGATGAACCTGATATGGATGATGAACGATTTGAATTCAATTGTCCAAATGGACCAATCGATGTTGATGATGATGTTGAAATTGAATTACCTTTGAATGATCCACGATGATGGCCATAATAATGATAATGATTCGTTGTTGTTGATGATGAAGAAGATGCAGATGATGATGAATTTGATGATTGATTTGTAGATTTTTTCTTTTTAAATAAATTATGCATCTTTAATGATTTTATATTATGAAGAAAATAATAAAAACAAAAAAAATTTCTTATAATTTTTCATCGATAATTGAAATGTTTAATCAGATGCATTTGTTGTTATTGTTGTTTTCGATTTGATTGCTATTTGAGTAATAAAAATTTTTTGTTAATTAATTATTGTTATTATTATAATGAGGATCGCATGTGTATAAATCATACCTGTGTAAAATATTGAGAGGGTGACTGATATTGGATTCATTTTATGATAACCGTTATCATAAGTCACAAGTGTAACAACAAATAACAAACAACTTTTCACGTGGATTTTTTTCTTCGTTTGCATTCATATTAGATTCATGTTTATATCGTTGAAAATTTTTGAGATTTTTTGCAGATTCGAACAGAATTTAAAGAGATGATCTGATCAATCAAGATATTTTTTTTTTCAATCAACGAATAAATATCACACCGAGAAAAAAAGAATGAAAGAAAAAAATCGATATTATTTCAAATGCAGAATAGATAGAGAATTTTAAGAATTTTAAAAACAAAATAATGAAAATACAAATTCTAATTCTGGATCATCATCATCAGAATTCTTGTGGTAAATTTTGACATCACACTAATACAATTATGGATTCACTTATATGCATATATAATACACAGAAAGATATTTGTGTGAGCCATAAAATGTTCTGCATGTTTATGTATATGGTATAATCATCATTGATACATAAGGATACTATACTCTCACTATCATTATTCTAATGTTTATGCTACTACCTATTCGGGATATTTTTATTTTTTTCCCCTTCCTTCCTTACTTTATCCTTCACTAATGATAGTATTAGGAATTGTGGTAGTAGTA
>ERZ500997.617-NODE-617-length-10166-cov-5.683414_pt1 | contig 10166 bp, 3 predicted proteins | sample MGYA00248826_ERZ500997 | MGnify/ENA primary metagenome ERZ500997 (study PRJEB25958, sample SAMN03398524) | human skin metagenome | study: EMG produced TPA metagenomics assembly of the Human Skin Microbiome Metagenome (human skin metagenome) data set.
ATACAGTTCATTTCTCTATAAAATATTCGGTCACTATGGAATTGAAATGATATTATTATCATTAATAACATGAACAAAAGATATTTTTGGCTGATATTGGAAGCCATATCCATTGTAAATAACGAAGGAGGTAGAGAAATGAACTGTATGAATACTTTGGTAAAACAAAATAATGCAAAAAAAAACAGATTGGGAATAAAGAAAATTAGATCAAGGTGAGAACGGTGGCTATCTTGCTTGTTTGCTTCTTTTTTATTCGTTCTCATTATACTTGACTATCTGAAATAACCCTCTCCACTATATAATATGATAAACTTTATGTTGTTCTATATGTACAAAATACATTGGCATTTACATTTTTTTTTTGATCAATACAATAAAACATGATTCGATTTTGTATAAAATATCATCATCATTAGAATTGATTGATTAGATTAATATCATTCATCAAAATTAATGTTTTTTGAAAAAAATTTTGTTGTATCGTTGACCTTTGCAATAATGCAAATGATCGAAAGGATTCACTTTTTATTAAAATGAAATGTATATAGCATTTTTGGAATGTTGGCCTGTTATACATTCATTCACATGAAAATTATAATAAACCATACGATTCAGCAGCAATATAAAAAAAACTAGAAATTTTTCTTCTTCTTTTTTATGTCGATTACATTTTAAAAGAAGAAAAATAAAGAAAAATATAGAATTTAGGTCAAACAACCACAACAGAAACATTTATTAGCTTTATATAAAACGTACAAAGTAAATTGATGGATATCAAATCTTCTATGTTTTTACCAATTGAGAAGAATGGGTGTGTGTGTGTGTGTTATCAATGAAGGGTGGAAAAACGTAACTTTTTTTCTGCAAAATCTTGAATGGCTGGGCGCGATCAAATTTTTTTCCATTTTGTTTTCTTTAAGTTAATAATCTTGATTGTGTAGTTGCATTTTTTCACCTACTCTCATCCTAACCCCTTTCAATTCATAGATGCAATAATTATACACCTTTGATATTTTTTTCGGGTTAGGTATGTTAGTTATTTGAAACAATAATAAATCATTATTGATCTATCATGGGAAAAAACAATAATAATCGTCAAATGAATCTTTTTATTATTATTATTATTTAACATAAGCGAAACAAGGAAGTTATGAAAACGATGAATATCATAAAAAAAAATTATTGATGACAAATTTATGTCAATCTATGCAAGGATTCACAAATAATTTTCTTCTTCATTCAAAGTAGTTGTGTGGTTGGTAATCATCATAAGATCGATGTATACCCTTGTTTTTTCCTACATCACCAACGGCATCATTATCAGCAAGCAACAATGATTTCTGGGATTTTTCCAGATGTTGTTTAAGCAATAAATCAACAACAATCAATCACATTATAAAGACAATGGGAACCCTTCTTTTGGCTTATACAAACAGAAAAATCTACAACGACGACGGCAAAAAAAAAAAAGAATAGAAATAAAATTTTCCAAATAATTATTAACAAAATAATCATCGAGCGAAACCAACAAGATTATTATTATCATCTTCAATGATTAAATAATGATTATTACGTTCATGATGTAATCATTTTGTCAACATCTCAGTACCCTTTAATCAACCAGTTTTCAGCCCATCTACCTTTACTTATATTCTAACAATTGATCTAAACATCATAATAATCTCTTGATAATAGTTTAATCATTTATGATGAAATAATAAAATCCGAAAAAACGAGATATTTCCATTGTGAAATATTGTGAAACAATATTATTTTCTTTCAATTAAGAATTAGGAAGAAAAATTATTAATTGTTTCACACATTTAGTTTATTAGTCATACATTATTTCATTGATCATCATCACTTAACGTCTTCATGACTTGAATCTGGATCTTAATCTATTACTAATCGATCAATCAATAGAAATATATCATTGATTGAATGATATAACAATGACTGATGATTATGATAATAATGATTGAATAACAGATCCTATTGTAAATCATCATCAAGGAAGTTGAAATCACTTTCACAATGTAATAAATGTTAATCTTTTTGTTACATTGTAAATGTGGATCAACAAGTAGACAAACAACTCAGCATTGACAATCATCCAAATCAAAACACCCTATTGATAATTATAAGTATTTCACAGAAAGATCATCTATTCTAAATAAAATTTTCTTGATTCGTAACTAATAAAAAGGCAAAGAAAACACATAAGGGTAAGAGAGAAAGAGGGAGAGAGAGTTAACCCAATAATAAATCATACGAATTGCAAGCCCATATAAAGTTATCAAATCCGATCACAAAAGAGAAAAAAAGGCATCGTTGATAAACAAAATCAAACCCCACATAGATAACAATTTAACCTGATTTCATTCGTTTGTTTATATAAATCGATAAAATCGATCGAGTAATCAAAAATAACTTAAAACCCTCTCTTTTATTTAGAAATTTATATTTTCATACTTATTCAAATAAAAATGAATAATCAGGGTAGCAAAAAACAAGTTACGAAATTAAAGTACCGCTTAAATATGCACATACAACACTATGCAACAAAGCACGAATGCACATATATTCTACATTCCAACTCTATTTGAAGATATTTAGGGAGCCAACTTGGCTTGGCTTCGGTTTGTTTCAATTCGGTTCGTTTGGTTTGCTTCCAAGAAAAAAAAATGGTTGACCTCAATTTTATTTTTCTTTCATTCATAGCATTTCATACCCTAAAAACCGAAATTTCAACAGCAGACACATTTCAAACGCACACATAGATATAGAAGCTGCATCACATGAGAATGTACAATAATCATGACGCCATGAATGACCAACAACACTCTTTCTATTACAAACACACCGGTTTTTGTACCCTGTGTGATTGAGGACACAACCACCACCACCACCACCACTATCATAATCATCATGATCGACACAAAACTCTTCCCACTGTAAAATATACTGGCATAGTATTTTATTTAGATCCTATACAATCTATGATTGTATGTATCGTATATATTATGACCGTCATTTTTTGATAATTATGACGATCATCATCATCGATGGTAATGTAATGATGGTGTCCAAAAATTAGTCCATGTGTCAAGGTAATTGTGTGACATATATTACAGAAATAAACACCAAATCAATATGGTTGAGGATCGTGATCATACATACTTTATGCTATTTGTCTGTATGATCATTGCATATTAGGCGTGTTTGTTGTGTATACTTTAGATATTGAATTTTAAAAATAAATAAACGCGTAACTTTTTTGCATTTCTTTTCATTTATAATCTCAAAAAAGATATGTCATGGAGATATTATTCAAATTGAATAAAATGTTAAAATGGAGAAAAATTCTTTTGCTTATCTTCATTTTTGTTTAACCTTAATAAAACAGGGTAAACAACATTTGGAGATTGACTTTTGAAGATGGGGGTGTAAGAATTGAAAAAAAAACAATATTTGAATGGAATATTTGACGCCTATTTGTACTTTATTTTTAATTGTTATCATTTCGTTTTAAGTAAATGAACATAATATTTAAAAAAAGCTCATTTATTGGATTATTGGTCAATATTATTGAATATAATTTAGATAAACGAAAATGATGATGAAAATGCACCAAAAAAAAAAAATTATTATAATGAAAGAAGTGTAGGCAGAATTGATAAGGTAGGTGGTTGGTATAATTTTAGAACTAAAGATTAATAATGACTAAAAATCGTCAGCTATTCGATCAAAATTGGAAGGAATTTTTTTTAATATATATCCGCTTTCTTCCCTCGACAATATTTCTCACCTATTTTTTATTATTATTTTCATAATAAATTTTATTAGCCTACAATATAAAATATTTGAAGTTTTTTTGATTTAAAAAATGAATTTTTCCTTATATAATGAATTTAGGTAGTTGGGTAACCAGAAAAAAACCGGCTACATAATCAACATCGATAAATCATATGCAGACGATGATTGAATGATCAACAATCAACGTAAAAGATATGATCGAAATGAAAAAAAAGGTCGATCGAATGAGAATGGCCACCATCCATGACCACCTTAACCGTCGATAACCAGTAACAACAAGATTTTTTTTTTGTCGTTGTTTTATTTTTCTTTTTGGTTGACCTCAATTCGAGTTATGATACCCGTCAGTTGACCTGAAATAAAGAATCTAGTTGAAAGAGCATCGGGTTAGTAGAGTAGAGTACCCAACAACATAGTAACGTTTCTTATCATCATCATTATTACTTGTACAATTAAAAAAGAAAAGAAATTGCCATCATTTACCATATATGATAATTATGTGATGGTTAAGTTTTTCTTTTCCTACTTATATGATATAACAGAAATTCGATAAATCGTTTCAAAGGAAATCTACATTAGCACATGTTGCACATATGAACAAATACAAAACTGATACAAAAATAAATCAGGTATAAAAAACAATCGAACCAGAAAAAAAAATCGGATAGAATTTCAATGCAAAACTTTGGAAGTGAAGTGAAAAATAGTGATGATAAAGATGATGATAAACAGAAAAAATCAAGGAAAAAAACCTGGACAACGCGTCTAATACATTGATAACATAAATTGAATGGATAGATGAAACATATGAAAAATATTTCCTCTTTGTGATTTCAATAATAATTTGCGTGTCTGAAAAATTGTCATATTTTGTTGTTGTTGTTGTAATGTTTATCCAAACTAGGTTTACCTTGATTTTGTTTCCTAAGAAAAAATCGAAGGTAACTCTAGTTATTTGGTTTTGTTAATGAATTTCAATAAAATTCAAATTGATGATTAGTGATTTTCCAATTTAAAAAAATCAGAAATATTTTTTTTTTCAAATAAAACCTGTAATCATTTCTATAAGAGCATAAAAAAGGCTTTTCTACAAGGAAAAATAAAACGGAAAAATCAGAATAACATACCAATTTTTTCTTCGGTCATTATTGTATCATCATCACCAGGTGATAGCATCGATTTAAGTATCGGTAGTCTTGATGGACGTGCAATTGTTTGATTGCCAATATCGGTATCTGTATCCACATCGGTATTCATTGATTTTGTTGTTATTGCATCATTACTTTCATCTTCATTCTTTACAATCATTGATATTGGTAATGTTGTTGTTGATGATTGGATAGTCCCATTAAATTTTCTATCATCATCATCATCAATTTCAATTTCAACATTTTCATCATCTTCATCATAATCATTAGGATTATTATTACGGTGACTATGATTAATTTTTTCATTATCTATTGATGATGAATTATCATCAATAACCAACGATTTACCGTTTATCGAATATTTTTGATCTTCGTCATCATTATTTTCATTATCAACATTATCTTGTGAACATTCATCATCGATAACATTTTGAGGATTTGAGCCACGACAACCATTACTATCAGTAGTCATGACAAAATTATCTTGTATTGAATGTGAAGAATTTGAATCATCATTTTGAATGGAATTTGATGTCGAATCATGTTTAAAGATATTTGTTGCAGTTGTTGTTGTAGATGATGATGAGGTAGCTGCGGCTTGTAAAACTGCTGTTGCTTTTTTAGCTTGTTCATAGAATGATGTTGATGATGTTCGATTTTTCTGACCATTTTTCTGACCATTTTTTGCCATTTCGGCTAATGCAGCCGAGATCGTTAAAATAGCGGCTGCTGATGATGATAATGATGATACATCTATAGATTCAATATCTCGTTGATAATGATGTGATTGTTGTGGTTTCGTTGTCGTTGAACAGGAAGAGAAGGTGGTTGTTGTTGATGGCGATAACGATAATGATGATGATGATGATGAACCGCATGGTGATGTCGGTATGATCTTATGTGCATGATGGGAATTATTCGTAGTCGTTGTCGTTGGTGATGATTTCGATGTTGAACTTGGCGATGTGGATAATGATTGTGTTGTATCCACTCTTGGTGGTGTTGTACGTTTATTATCAAGATATGATTTTGATAAAAATGGAGATTTTCTTCCATGATAATGACCATTTGATATTTTACTTGTAGGTGATGATGATGACGACGATGATGATGATGATGAAAGATCGGATGATCCAGAAGTTAATGATAGATTTACAGGCAATCCATGTTTTGCCTGATAATATTGTGTATATAAATCTTTTAATAAATCTTTACTATCCAATTCTTGAGCAAATTCTGGACGTAAGAAATTTTTGCATGTACAAATTTCCATTAAATCATCATTACGACGTTCAAGACATTCTCGTATACCTTCCAATAATCGAATCAAATGTTCATGTGTGGCTAATGTTTCACGGAAATAATCATTTGTACGTCGTAGCCGTATTAATTCTAATCGTGTTTCTTCAAAACGATGTCCAATAATACCATTATTATTATTATTATTATTTGATTGATTACCATTAATCATTGAATTATTATTATTACTATTATTATTATTATTATTTATATTATGGGCTGAAATTGTAGCTGAAGATATGGCTAATGCGGATGCATTTGTAGCCGGTTGTTGTTGAAGGGTCATCATAACGATACTTCCGGTTGTCATATATTTCTATATCAACAACATTATAAATATTTGAATCAGAAGAGTTGATGATGATGATGATAATGATGATCCAATTCTTTCCACTGATGAATTAAAATTTCACTTTTTAACGAAAAAAAAATTTATCACAATCAGAATAAACAAAACAAAACATATAACAACGATAGCCAAAAACAAACAAAAATCGTAATAATTCAATTAATTTATCCGTTTGTGGAATAAAGTTCTTGTCACAAGTAAAAATATTGGGTTAACGAAAATTAATTCAAAAACAAACAAAGAAAATTATCATTGATGTTACATTCAATTTTTTTTTTGAATGTTCATGTGAATGTCCGTCCTTTTTGTGTTTGTTTACACTTATTCTGGAATTCTTCAATGATGAAATATGCAACACGTGTGTGATGTGTATATGAATAAAAATGGGCGCGAATAAATAGTATATGATGAATGCGCACGAATTTTTTCCTTTGATTGACGAATTAAATGAAAAAATTTTTAAACGAATAAAAAAATTGAAACAAATTCAATGTGGAACAATAAATTCTTAACAACAAAAACAATAACAAAATTTTATTTCAAAAAAAAACACAACACATACACCACAATCGAACGGCATCCACACACACACTGACAAATGAATGGTTTTTTGCTGTATATAACAAAACAACATAACACATAACATATAACCAACAAGAATATCGTCATTAAAAAAAATATCAACGGCGTCTCTCTCTCGTTCTGTAAATGGCGTGCATTCAACAAACGTCGTCTTGTGTGTGTATCAGTCATCAGTTAGTCAGTTCTCTTCTTACAGAAAAATATTTCCTCCTAGCGGTATTCACATTTCATTCAAATATTATTGGTAACAGATCATACACGCACAAATATACAAACATTTTTCACGCGCACCCTAAAAAAAAGTTTCGACATGTTGCAGCACGCACACGGCAAAAAAGAAAAAAATTGAAAATTACGGACACACCGACAAACAACCTCACAGGGTAACGTTACGGAAACGAATAAATGGCACAATACAATATCACTACTGACATGGCTTCCAAATATTGGCTTATCTATTTTAACATAGAAAGGAAAAAAAGAAAAAAAATCTCTTTCGTCATCAGCATAAATGCCGTATTCAAGATGAGGTCCAAGCAGCAAAAAGTCTAATATGATAAATATTGGCTCCAAAGTACATATAACTGTGGCAGATAGATGGGGAGAGAGAAAAAAGAAAGAGAAAAGCGGTATATGCAATGCTACCGTTACACTCTCGCTCATTCTTGCCTACAATGAAAAAAATAGCACCCTCATTTGATGGTGAGAAATGTACAGCGAAAGTTAGACTAGACCGAATTTCTGATGAGAGAGAACTGTGTCACTCTCAAAATCCACATTTCATCGGTGGTGGTGGTATGTTATATTGTTTGGCGCCATGGATGCAATTATTTTTCTCTTTCCCGTGCAATGTAGGTCCCATGTTTGGGTTGGTTTTGAATGGAAAATTGTTCCAATGAAAATGGCGCGGAAAACGACCATATGAATGCAATCAGGTTGCATCAGACATTGACGATGCAATCAATCTAACCCGTTTTTCCTTCTCTTTTTTTCCATAAAATATAGTTACTCTTTATTGTGGAATCGATGGCTTCCAAAACATGGGAAAACGCATGAATGCCCCCATTAACAGCAGTTAATGGCATTCACATGATTGAATCCAGGTTCCAGGCTATCCGATTGGAGAAAAACATTACTGACCATAATAATTGTGATAAAGTAATGCCTCTTAGATCCCCTGTTGCATGCTGGTTCGTGGTGGTTATAGTGTTATGGATGTTGTTTCTGTCGTAATACAAGGAAACAACAACGATAACAACGAGATAAAATGAGGTCACATAATACAGAAAAAAGTTTTGGAAGAGCAACAATAACTAAAACAGAAGAAGAAAAAAATTGCCTGCATCTCTCTCTTGCTTCCATAATTGTTGAATGAATTGATCTGTTCGATGTAGATAAGTACGAGAACAGCGGAAATATAACGACAAACAAGACAATGTTCAGTGCAATAAAAAAAATGAAGAGTTTTCCGGTTTGTGAATGATTGCCGATAATTGGGAAAAAAATCTCTTTTTCTTCAAATAAAAATCATTGCTAGATGTAATAATGAAGCAGGTGCAATGTTAAAGATAAAAAATCGTAAAACACCCTTTTCACTTTGAACTAATTATATAATCCTTTAGTCATTGTTTTTCTTTTAGGTTACTTATATGGAATTTTTCTATTCATTCATTTGTTTGCCTGTTGCATTCAAAAGTCAATAATTTGTCTAATAGAAAAACATAGAGAATCACAAAACTAAGTTATGTATAGGCGTCACCCTTTGCCATGATGATGATCATCATGGCAATGGAATGAAGATTATATCAATGTTGCCTAAATTTATATTTGTTGGTTAATTCTAATATTTTTGCGCATGTATTTTTTTCATAATGAATTTTCAAATAATTCAATAAATAATATAGCTTATCGTATAGTAATATTGAAAGGAAAATTCAGTGCATCCAGATGCATATGATGATATTTTCTGTGATAACACAGTGCATGACGCCCAGTATAAATAAATCGGTTTGTGAAAAAATAAAACAAAACAAACATAATGATTACAAACACGATTTTACTGTACGATTGAATATGATATGGATATGTTTGATGAAAATTAAATGGAAATTTTGTTTGCATAAATCCTGAACCCTGCGAGATTATTGAATAAAATAACAGAATTTTTTTCTTTTTCTTTTTCGTCTATCAGCAACCATATGGTCTTCAGAATTTTGTATTCCTGATTGAAATTGACATGCAAACTATTCTCTCTTTTTTTTCTTTCCATCTTTTTCTATATGTCAATGTATTGTATCCAAATATGGTTTATGATTTTTTTTTCGTTTCTGTTTCGAATAATTCGTGTGCATGAATGCGTGTGTGTATGAAAACATCCGAACGACATGATGAACATTGATCGAATAGAATTCGAGTTTACAAATTCAATTCTTTCGAACAAAATCATGGGCGTCATCGTATCCCGAAGAAGCAAAAAAAAATTGAACAGCATGAAAATAAAACACAAACACACACTCATTAACATCATCTTGGCATCACCATAGTATCCATACATCATTACCCATTAAATGTACACACCAGATATTATGCCTAAATGTTTTTTTTACATTAAATTTACATAGAGAAAACATTTCCTGGATTTTAATTCGATAATATTTTGTTGTTTTTTTTTCACTTCATTGATACTTTAATCGAAACGAATCGATATTTCACTACCGGTTTTTGTTTTATCGGAAATTGATAGAATTTAAGTAAACAATGCATTTATTTTTCTCTTTCAAAAATTCATTAAACAGTAATCAATGCCTGCTTTTTCCTGCTGCTGTTGTTTTTGCCATCGACAATCCTACCCTATTATCCATGAAAAAATGAAAATGAGGAAAAAATGTCGTTGTTATTAAGTAGAAAGAAAATAGAGTGCAAAACTAAATAAAATATACTATACTGTACCCAATGTGCAGGATATTGCA
>ERZ500997.618-NODE-618-length-10158-cov-6.938434_pt1 | contig 10158 bp, 3 predicted proteins | sample MGYA00248826_ERZ500997 | MGnify/ENA primary metagenome ERZ500997 (study PRJEB25958, sample SAMN03398524) | human skin metagenome | study: EMG produced TPA metagenomics assembly of the Human Skin Microbiome Metagenome (human skin metagenome) data set.
AGTTAGTTAATCAATCTAATTTTCTTTTTTTTTATTTATCAATTGTTTGTATGTATAGTAGGAGAAAAAAAATCAGTTAATAAAATCGAATCGAAACAAGAAATTGTAAAAAAAACTAGAGAACCCGAAAAAGAAAATTACAGAATCCTTTTAATTGAAAAATAAAAAAAAACAAAATTATTTAATAATTAAAAAAAGAAGAAAAGATAAAATAATTCGATTCAAAGCGAGAAAAAAACGATGACAATTACACACATACACACACACCCGTGAAATACATTCGTTTGTGTTGAGAATAAGAAGAAAATAACGAACGTAAACCTAACGACAACACATTTTAAGTATTTATCAATACAGAGTATGAGAAAAGATTAATGAAAGATAAAAAAACATTTAGATCGGAATCATAATTGACAATAAAGAAAATTCGAATGTTTTTTTTTTTGTTTGTGAGTTGATCGTTGACGTAATTGTGAAATAGAATGAAATGATGAAGCGGGATGATGATGGTGATGAATTTTTTTTGTTTTTTGAAAATTTTGAAGAAATCGTTGAAAAATTAGCTTGAATTCAATTTAATTTGTCTGGAATTTTTTTTAGTTTTGTAGAAAATAGGATTATTGACTTCTTTGTTGGTTAAAATAAATGCGACGGATGGATTTTTCAGTTAAAATTTTTGTTTTTTTTTGATGATAATGGAGTGATGTTAGATGGTCAATCATTCGATAGGTAGGTTAGATCTGTAGGTGTGTAAAATAAGTCGGTTCAATAGAAAAGGATATTAAAGAACGAGGTAACGGGTTTGTTATGTGCGCTTGTCGAAAGAGATTGTTGATAAGGAGAAAAAAAAAGAGATTGGTTGATTGGCGACACTGATGACTATCATCAAGTCGTAAAATGAATGGATGGAGTGAGTGAGTTACCGGATGTGAAGGTTAATTTTTCGAAGGTTGAAATGATTTTTTTTAGCAAATGAAAAGATTCAAAAGTATCAAGACTGAGAGAGATAAATATCATTGTCATAAGTTAATGAAAATTTGATAACAATGTTTTATCGTTCCAGCAATCATCATCGATAAAAATGTTTTTCACTTCAAGTCCATCATAATCGGGAAATTCAAAATGAGAACCCGATGAATTACTGCTACCAGAGGCTGTTGTCGATGCACTAATGTTGGTCGATTGTGTTGCCGATGTTTGTAATGAATCGAATGAGGAATCCAAATGACCAAATATAAGGCCACTATTATTTGACATTTGATGATTGCTTCCATTTCTTGTTGATGCCGTTGTTGATGAATAACAAGACCATGGATCACCATTGTTATTGTTATTGTTAAGATTGAAAACATCACAAAAATCATCGAGATCGTTGATGGAAGTAGTCGAAGATGGTGGCGATGCCATTACTGATGATGATGACAGCAATGCATTCATATTGGATTGTTGTTCAACTTGATGGTGGCTAATACAATCTATATTGATACCTTGTTTTGTTCGATTCGAACCAATCAAATCGTTTTCAATGAATGAATCAATCATGAATTGTTGTGGTAAGCTATCGGTTGTTGTTGTCTGTTTAAAGATCATTTCCGGTTCACCATCCGATGCGAAACCTGATGTAGCTGTCGATGTTGGTGTTAGGAGGCCTGAATTATTGGATTGAAAAATTGTTGACGATTTTGATGAGTTACGTAAACATTTTGCAAGTCCAAGGTGTTTATGTGGATGATCAGCAATCGAAATGAACGATGCATCTGAATTCAAAAGTAGATCGTCCACATTACTATTATTACCACAATAACTACCATCAGTCGATGATACGGGTGATATTGAACCGGATATAGTTTTCGATGTTGACAAAGGCATCGAATCGATGGCAATGAATTTATTGACAATTGTTGGTTGTTTACCATTCGTGGTTGTTAGTGTCAATATATTAGAAGATAGACTTTTAGCGTTGTTAGAATTCGCATTATGAGTGATTGTCCGAATTTTAGCTTTTCGTGATCCACTAATATCACCGATATTATTCACCATTATCGAATTATGGTTGGCAAGAATCATTCCATTACAATTAGATAAAGTCGTTTCGATTGCTATAGCGGTTGGATGTTGTTGAATTGTTGTTGGACCACTAATCATCATTGTGTGGCTATTGTTTGTTCGTCGACTTGTATCCGAATGGCCGGAATCAGAAAGGCTATCCATATCGCCATTATTCGATGATGATGACGATAAGGAAGATGATGGATTCAATGTCGATGATGGTTTGAGCTTTTTCTTTGGTCGATATTTGTAATCCGGATATTGTTTCAAATGTAATAGTCGTAAACGTTCAGCTTCCGCAATGAATGGTCGACGTTCTTCTTCTGTCAACATTTTCCATCGTTTACCCAAACGTTTAGATATTTCTGCATTATGTATTTCAGGTTGTTGTACGCAAATTTTTCGTCGCTCAATCTGTGACCACACCATAAATGCATTCATTGGCCTTTTGATATGATTATGATTTCCCGTACGTTTACAACGTGTAGCATCGGTATATGGTGTCGATGAATCTTCCGATACTTTTAATGAACCAAAATGTGATTCCGGATTGATACCGATTGTCAGGCCATTGATAATATTATTATTATCATTATTATCATTGATATCAATGATAACTTCATCATCATATAATGTGGTCATAATATTGTTACAAGAATCAATACCATTATTATTATTATTATCATTGATAATTAAAGAATCTAAATCAGATAATGAAGATGATTCCATTATTTAGATATATTATTTGAATTTAAAATGATTGGCAATTTCAAGTCTAAATGATATGAATGTTGAAATTTCTGCAGAAATTTGGCGCCTCACAAAAATTGAAAATTGGCTTGTTTTCAGCAAAGATGATGACTCATGTAAGTATTATTATTAGGCAATATTAGTGCAATGAATTAATAAACTTGTTGGTTAGCACTATGGATCATTCAATTTTTCATTCAACCATTAAGATTATAATTATTATGGATGAAAATTATTTGATTTGTGATTTCAATGATAAACACGTGTTTTTTTCACTAAACCGGTGGTTGACGATGATTAATAATAATAATATTGAATATTTTCAAATGAAATGATTCTTGATTTGCTGTCTGACAATTACAATATTAAATTCATATGAATCATCTTGGCGCAGGATCCATTGAGTCGGCGTGAATCAGTATGATGTTTTAAATTGAATCGAGAATGACCAGTTGGAATTTGGCGCCTTTCTATACATAGATGGCAACAACCACGCACACACGTACACTATACAGCTAATGGAAAAGAAAATTGATTTGTCGATATGATTCAAAATAGTAATCGAAGCCAATAGCAGTATCAGCAACAGGAGAAATCGTTTTGATTGATTTAAAATCAAAAATAATAATAATGATGATGATGATGACGTAAATGAAAGAAATTAACGAAAATGAAAACCCAAATTGAAGAATTTTTTTTTTTATATAATCACAGACGAAGGGAAAAAGAAATAGATCGATCCAGAAAAGGCTTGCCCCCTTTTTGCTTCCCTCGTCAATCAAACAAACCAGCAGAAAAAAATGAGAAGAATGTAGACGAAAATAAAATGTTTAGAATATTATTATATTCTCGAGAACAAATAATATGATTCCAGTAAAATCCAGTGATCGTTTTGAAATTTTTTTTTTGCTTCTTTTTCAAATGATGATTGCAAAATATAGCTGCCCTTGTGTGTGGTGTATTTGTATGTTTCAGTCTCACATTGAAAAGATTTTGGCCATTTGGTAAAAAATTATGATGAAATTCAATGTATAATATAAAATGATCACTATAGAATATCACGATCAGGATTTGATGCTGATTTAATATTATTATTATTATTGTTGTTGTTGTTGTTTTATTTCAATGTTTAGATATTTCAAGTTCATCACTCAGTAGAAAGATATATACAAAAATAAAAATAATAAAATAAAATGAAATCCAAATCACAAATGGCACATAAACGAATTGACAATTGTTTTTGCTGTTCAAATTGTAAAAATCATATCAAAAACGGACGAAAGAAAATTTCGGTTTTCTTAGCAAATTTTAATTTTCAATAAATTTTTTTTCGACAAAAAAGTGTCCGTAATAATGGGTTTTTATTATTATAAATGACGGTTGTAAAAAAAAACTCAAAATCAATGTGATCTAGGCCCTATGATTGAAGGTCCTGTTGAGGTGTGGCTTTTGACCAAGTGTTGAACAATTGACACACACACACAAATACAAACACGTAAATTCGTAAATACACAAACACAGTGAGATCAAATCTTGTTTTCACAATCAAATTGATCCTGAGATAGTAGATTTGGTTCTAAGGTCTTTTTTTCATTAAAAAAGGGATTTTCTTTCCCTATTTTTATCAATCAATTTTTCGTGTTGTCGTCGTCGTCGTTATTGTTGTTGCTAACCGATAGTTTTTTTCTCGTTGGTCATTCAGATATTTTGTTGGGTAGAAAAGGGATATTATCAATTTGTTAAGGATTTCCAAATGGTACAAGATCTTCCAATTCAAATTTTTTTCCGTTCGTTTTTAACATTTACATATATAAACACACGAAGATATACTGTATGAGAAAATGAAAATATTTTTAAATGGATGTTGACAATATTTTTGTTTAATCAGAATATTGATGATAATTGAATGTCAATGATTGAAATTTTTTTGATAATGGCAAATATAAACAATTTAGTTCGGCTGTATTTTTACGGAAAATGATCGAGATTTTTCTTTTACACCGTCATCACCAAAAAGCCGATCACTACTGTAGTCTTGCCGTCGTATTTAGTTTGGTTGGTTGGTTACAGACTACAGATTCGATAGCACGATTTTGTTGGTTGGACTGTCACACACACGGTGTTTCTGCATGGCTGTTGTTAAATGCGCAGATTTTTTCTTCATTCAGTTTTGACAGCGGTAGTGGGCATGAATGAATTGGAATGAACGAGAAGAAAAAAAAAACTAAGTTTTCTTTCCAATATCCATTCTCAAATGGTTCGAATTCGTGTTTTTGGAAATATATTCGCGCTTTTGGTTTGGTTCATTCATTTTTTACAATTCTGGTTTTCATTACGATCAATTATGTAGGGGGAGAACCCTTGTCCTTAATGTAGTAGTGGTATTAATATTATCATCAAATATTATATCAAGGGTGGATCTCATTCATGTGATAGACGCATGCGTTAGACCAAAAGGACATTGCACTGTGGTTGATTATGGACGGTGCTGGTTGGTTGACTGTTTGATGGGCGGGAGGTTTAAAAAAGGGGGTAACCATTATCATCATCATCATCAATTATTATTTTGATTAGAATAAGATTTTTTTTTTTTGAAAATCCATGGTAGAGGCAAAGATTGTTACTGTAGACAAACGAGCACCACACAAATTCACATGATAGTGTTTTGGGGGTATGAAAAAAAATGGATATTTTCTCATTTCATTTTACATTCGAAATTCTCAACTATTATCAAGTACTAAGTAAGTAGAATTATTCTTTAAAATCTTTTTGATAAGAATCCTTTATTTTACGAATATATAAGTTTGGTTAGACGATAAATTAACACCAATCAAACAAACAGACAGAAAAAAAGGAATTATAGTAATTTGTAACAGAGAAAAAAAAAATAAATAGATTTTCCATTGGATGGTAAAAGTTTAATATTTAAAAAAATGGATCGATCGAAGGTGAATGAAATGAAATTCTCCTCTGCCTAGTATACGAATCGGTTGGTTGGTTAGTTGATTTGAGTGCGTGTGTGTGTGTGTTATTGCCATTTGTTATGATGATGATGATGATTATATGATTTCAAGTATTTTTTTCATGGCCGTGAAATATACTCGCACACGAACACATACATAAATGTTTAGATCGAGAATCGGGCAAAAAAAAAATGGCCGCATCCATGCCCGATCCATCAAATAAAAAAAATCGAATCGGACTATATTTTCATTCAGAATGAATCGAAAAAGAAACAAAATTGACATTAAGAAATCAAAATTTGTATCAAATGATTCTTATCGTTTCTCACTTCCCTTTTCTTTTCTTTTTATTCCCATCCTATGAATTTGAAAATTTTATCATCATCACCGGCTTCATATTTTTATTTTTTTTCAGAACAAAATCAAGTCAAGTTTCATTGGGAAATACACACATACATAACAATACACAATGACCGACAGATTTTGGGTGTATGTACAAGTTTTTCCACTTTGATAGAAACTTGTAAAACCAAACTTAAATGAATAAAAAAAAATCAAAATTCTTTCTTTTCTCTTTCTTCATTCGTGTCTTTTAGAAGAAAAAAAAACAACAACAAGCCAAGTAGAAGTTCGAGTTTTTTTTCTTCTATCTCTCTCTGCTGTTGCTATAGCATGCTGAATAAAGAATAGTGTTTAACCCTCCATTGTATGTCAATGTCTATGGCCTATCATTTTTTTTCTCCCTATAGATATGGGCTGTTGCTCATGATGACCATCCAACCATCCATCCATCCATCCATCTATCTATCCAATCATACATCCGACCTCGAAACAACAACTTTGGACAAGAATTCCTAGTCCATCATCATAAGTCCAAATGAACTATGAAATGAATTGGGAAAAAAATTAAAATAAAAAGCAATTGTTTTCGTTTTTTATTCTCTTTTCTCTCTCCAATAATTCTCTTCTCTGGTATTTATCATCATTCATTCATACACTTAAAAAATTACATTCTTGTTGTTGTTTTTCCATGGCCATCATCATTCATGGCTTGTTTCTATCATCAAATCCAATGGAGAGAAAGAAAAAGAGGCTAACAATTGAAAACAAGATCAAAACATGATCATCATCAACGACCAATGTTCAAATTTTATCATATAGAAATAAATTTCTTTTGAGAAATCAAAAAAAATCACTATCAATTCTTGCAGATAGATAGATAGAATTGGATTAGTTTTTTTCCCGAAATGATCAAAATCAAACAAAATTAAAAACAAAAAAACACTGAAATGTTTAAATAAATTTCAAATATGTTTCCAAAAGATGTCTTATAGATGATTGATGTATCGACGACCATGACCAGTAAAATCATCATACATGTCAACCAAAAAACAAGAAAGAAGATAATTTTTGATTTTTTTTTCATTTGTTCATGCCCTGTGGTAGTTCCCATGATATTACAACGAACATTTTTATTTCTTTCAATGAATTTCAAATGACCATATTAACCTGTTAGATTTGGCTGTAGTTTTATTTTGTTTCTCCATTTTTTTTTGCTGTATCAATCAAAACATAATAAATTCACATTGATTGTTCACTTTCATTCATTAATTTGCCTTGAATTTATATGAAGATGCACTTAAAGAAAGAAAGAAAGAAAAAACTTAAGAATCTATTCGTGTTGAATCCAAAAACACCAATAAATTTCACGAGGTCAAAATAGTAACAAATCTTGACTGAATTTTTGAGAAATCTTAAAGATCTATTTACATATGATATGTTGTTTATTCGTATGTAAACAGGCGCCATTGAAATTGAAGAATGTCAAAGGTTAAGCATTTTTTTTGTCAAGAATAAACAAGAAAAAATGATCGCCCGGAACATAGTATTTAATCGGAAACTTTTTTCAGTTTTGTGTTGAATTACTGGGTTATTTTTTCTGTTTCAATCACCAGAGACATTTAAATATTCATTTTATGAATCAAATTATGTTAGTCCTTTTAAATTTAAAAAAAATTGTCCTTTTAAATACGCATGTTCAAAAATGGCAGCTTGCAACTGTATAGAATTTGATATACCGACGGCAATGATGATCAATGAACAATGATGGCTGGGCCTCAATGGTCGACCAGACGGTCGATCGGTTAGTTGATTTTTTTCTATTTCTCTTTCTCTCTTGTATTTGAAGGTTAAAAGATCAAGCTATGACAGGCAATTCAATAATTTCGACACGGCCATATACTATAAACATTATATACAACTTCCGAACATAGTATTTATCCATTTGTGTGTGTATGTGAACATCTGGCCTAAACATTCAACATCTGCTCTCTCACGTTTACTTTAGAATAAATGAGATGGATGAGAGCTAAAAATTAGAGCTGGCTGAAAAAAATATACAAACAATGCTGCGCTTTATATTGCGGACCACAATTGGGTTCCACAATCATAATAATGATTCGAATGGTAATAATTTTTTTTAGGCCATAAGCCACCGAATGGGGAACTAACCCAAAGATTGATCTTTAGGTTATCTTTAAGTATTTCCTAATGTTGAATGATCATCAAACAAACGAGAAAATCTTTAAGAAAACTATTCATCAGCAGCAAACAAGAAGAAGAACAAGAAATAACCTATGGATAAGATCCTATTTTTTATTTTCGGCAAACTTGTTATAAAGGCAAAGAAATCCATGTTTTTTTTACAAAAGTTGACATTTAGTGAATGGAACAAACAGTTCAGAAGCAAGTTTTATTTTGTTTGTTTGTTTGTTTGTTTTTGTATCAATGAAACGAGATAAATACACATTCTATCATTTTTTTGATGATGAAAAATGTGAAACAAAGATTCATCGTTTTTATTTCCATTCATAATGATCCCATACAGAACAAAGTTTGACTACTGACAGTCAATGTCAACATATTTCAGATCCAATTCGAAAAGGTAGTGAAATTTTCTTACACAAAAATAAAAATGGATATTACTTGCTACAATTGAAATATGCAAGAATATTAATCTTTTTCAAAAAAAGTCGAATCATTTTTTTGCCAGAATTTAATGGTAATCCATACAACAACAACAAAAACAAAACATGATTAGCTGTTAGGAATTTTAAATCAATGGGGAAAAAGGGTCAAAATCCAAATCCAAGTAACAAGAAAACGATAAATAATTCACTCTCACCACGAAATACACACATCACAGATCACCAACAAGAAAAAAAAAACACCAAGCAACCATAGACAATCATCATCGCATATACAATATTTGGGTGTCATTAAACTCATTCATGATTTTTTTTGTTGCTTTCGCTTGCGCCATTACTTTACTCCAGTGAATATCATTCTGATTATTATGATTATTATTATTATTATACACTTTCTTTTGATGTACACGATCAAAACAGCCATAGTAGCAGCATTTTTTTCAATCTTCTAAAATCACAATCACGCCAAGGACACCTTGGCGATCACCCTTGTTGTAATCATCATCATCATCATCAACTCGTATTATAATAATGATTGAAAATGAAATCCTGTTGAAATCTACCATGACTACTGGCTAAAATATACATCAAGGTTATTGTTATTATGTGGCTGTTAATCGTCTGCTAAATTCTATCATTAATGAGGGAAGAATTTTAGGTAGAGGTTTATTAAATACAATACAATTGTGACATAAAATAAAATAAATAGCATCGTTTCCATTAATAAAGCCAAAATCAATATCATTATTTATGGATTACAATGAAAACGTATCGTTAAAAAAAATTTTCATAAAGCTTGCCGCATATTTGTGAAACAGAAAAAAAACACAAAACAAAAAACATTGGTAACAATGCAAACAAACATTTAGATATTTTGCCATAGTCATCATCATTGATATACAAGTGATTGATGGCAATCAATTTGATTCTATTTGACATTGGTAACATTCATTCATCATCAAATAAAAATTGTGAAATACGGTTAGTTGGTGACAAGTTAATGATTGACCAAATAGACATTGTGAAACAATCCAGATCATTTTCTAATGATAATTTAGGGCCTAAATTTTAGGCTATTGATCTAGGTATGAAAAGATATTTAATTATTATTTATCGAAAAATTCCACCTTGACCTTAGAATTAATGGAAAATTTTTACTTTTCTTTGATATCATCACTATATAATATATCGTCAACTTGAATAATATCCTGTATTTTATTCTTAAAATTAGCATCCGGAGAGTGAAATTTTTTTTTATAACTTTAATAAAAAATAATCATATCAAATTGTCATCACAGACTGCTGTCATATAAACCAAACGTAAAAGCTATTATTATGTTTATCACACTCTTATTTGTGTGTGGTGATGGCAATGATAATTTTATGTTGTATTTTTTTTTTGTTTGCTT
>ERZ500997.619-NODE-619-length-10144-cov-6.432055_pt1 | contig 10144 bp, 9 predicted proteins | sample MGYA00248826_ERZ500997 | MGnify/ENA primary metagenome ERZ500997 (study PRJEB25958, sample SAMN03398524) | human skin metagenome | study: EMG produced TPA metagenomics assembly of the Human Skin Microbiome Metagenome (human skin metagenome) data set.
AATATCCGAATTGAAAAAGTAAGTAAGTATTTTATCTCATTTATCAATGAATGAATGAATGTTGAGAAATTATCATGAAGAAAGGGAGACGGAGAGAAAGTAAATGCGTATTTTTGTTTCTGAAAATGTTTATAAAGTTTTTTTTTGGTTTCAGTTGGAAAGATTTATTAGAGATGATTTTTTGTTTTCAAAAGAAAGAAAAACTGTCGGCTTTCATCGTAGTCGTCGTCATTATTTTTATTTTTGACGACTACGACGACGACGACGATCAATTTTCATTTTGTTACTAAATACTCCTTCTCAGTTTTGCTAATATCGTCATAGGTTTTTTTTTTTTTTGGTTTTGACGTCTTTGCCAACATTTTATTCTGTTGTTTTTATTATTCAAGAAGATGAGGTTGTAGTTGTCGTTTGATATTGAAAATTATCTGATTCCTGCTCCAAAATTTTACCTGTGTTTTTTTATATGTGATTTAGGGGAGAGAAGAATATGGATTTTGTTGTTTGGTAACTTTTTTTGCTGTTTTTGAAAAAATCAATAATAAGAATCAAGAATTTTAAAATTTTGTATTTTTTTTATAATTTAACATAGTAACCTGTAATGCTTAATAATAATTATCGAGGTGAAGAAGAGATATTTACACGACCATCAACGACGACGACTACGACAACAAACAACACTGTGAGCAATAGCAGCAGCCGAAATATCAATCATTTAATTAATGTTGATGATAGTGATAGAAGAATTAATAGAAAAAATATTCAAAAAATATCATATATAACGTTTGACAATAATAATAATAATAATAACGATAATGATGATGATGATGATGAAAACGATTCAATTAAAAGTGCATTTATTGTACCGAATATTGTGAATAATAATTATCATCATTTACAAGAACAACAACAACAACTTTCACCATTGTTAACAACAACAACAAATAAACGACGTCGTTTAGATTTAATTATCAATGAATTAAATCATCATCAAACGGCTAATGAAGAAGGTTAGGGGTTATATAAATTTAAATATATTTTTAAAATAATAATAATATTTATTATTGGTGTTTATAGTAGGATTATCATTAGTGGTTAATCAAGTTGAAGATATCTCTTCAACAACAACAACAACTACTAATGCATCATTGAATAAAAGTGGATCATCATCAATTCATAGTGAAACTAGATCAACAAATGATGACCACCACAAGTATGATAGCCATCATTCAATCATCAACAATCATAATGATAACGAAAAAATAAATAATGATAATGATCATCATCATTTGAATTATGATGAAAAAGATGAATATTCTTTAAAAGAAAAATATCAAAATGTACAAGTAAGTTTATCACGTATATATTATGTAGTTTTATCATTGATTTTTTGTTTTGTTTATTCCCAATTGGTAGAATTTGCAACAACAACAACAACAATATCAGCAGCAACAGCTGAAAAGAAAATATTATCATCATCATAATATAATTAGTCATCAAAATAATAATAATAATCATTCTTATGATAATGACAATGAACCATCATCATTATTATCCATTAATCGTAGTGTCAGTAAAAATTTTAATACACAAACAATTACAAGACGAAATTCGTTTAATAACGATTCATCATCCAAAACAACATTTGTTATTGGTAAAAATTGTATTGGTGGCTGCGGCGTCGGCGGTGGCAACAATAACAGAATTGTTGAACAAAAACAACAATTCTTTTTAAATAATAAAAAAGATTCATCAACGAATCTATTGCTACAGCAAGCAATTGTTTGTCCAGCTATAACAGCAGCAACAGCATTGACAGCTACCAGTATTACTAATACTGGTGGTATTGTCAATCATCAAACAATAATCAAAACGGCTCCAGCAACTTCAAAAGCATCTTCCTCGAATTCCGAGGGAGATTATCAATTGGTTCAACATGAAGTACTACAATCGGCCAATCATCATTATGAAGTATTGGAATTTTTGGGTCGTGGAACATTCGGCCAAGTAACAAAATGTTGGAAAAAAGGAACAAATGAAATTGTTGCAATCAAAATTTTGAAAAATCATCCATCGTATGCTCGACAAGGACAGATTGAAGTGAGCATACTTCATCGATTAAGCCAGGAAAATGCAGACGAAGTATATTTATTGATTCAAATTTTTTTTATTATAGTTGAATTTCATTAACTTTTTTTGTTTTTCTAGTGGAATTTCGTTCGAGCATATGAATGTTTTACGCACAAGAATCATACCTGTTTGGTGTTTGAAATGTTGGAACAAAATTTATATGATTTTTTAAAACAGAATAAATTCAGTCCTTTACCACTAAAATTTATCCGTCCAATATTGCATCAAGTTTTGACTGCACTTCTAAAACTCAAAGTAAGTGGTGAAAAAATCTGTAAACATTTCATATATTTTTCTTAATTTTTTTTCCTTTACAAATTTTTAAAATCCAAAAAAATAACAGCAACTTGGTCTAATTCATGCTGATTTAAAACCTGAAAATATTATGCTTTGTGATCCGGTACGGCAACCATTTCGAGTGAAAGTTATTGATTTTGGTTCAGCTTCACATGTTTCAAAAGCAGTTTGTTCAACTTATCTTCAATCACGTTATTATCGTGCACCGGAAATTATTCTTGGTCTACCATTTTGTGAAGCAATCGATATGTGGTCATTAGGTTGTGTTATTGCCGAACTATTTCTTGGTTGGCCATTATATCCTGGATCATCTGAATATTATCAGATTCGTTATATTTGTCAAACACAAGGTTTACCAAATGAACATATGTTGAATCAGGCTACAAAAACTACTAGATTTTTTTGCCGTGAAACAAATTCAAACTATCCATTTTGGCGTTTGAAATCACCGGATGAACATGAAGGAGAAACTAGTATTCCATCGAAAGAAGCACGGAAATACATATTCAATTGTTTGGACGATATGGCACAGGTAAATGTTCCAACCGAATTGGATGGTTTAGATTTGATTGCCGAAAAAGCTGATCGTCGTGAATTTATTGATTTATTGAAACGGATGTTAACATTAGATCAGGAACGTCGAATAACGCCTGGCGAAGCATTGAATCATAGTTTTGTTGTTTTGAATCATTTAATTGATTTTCAGAATTGTTCAATTCTTTTATCATCGGCCAAAATGATGGAAGTTTGTCGTCGTCGTATATTCAATCATAGTGGTACTACTACTACTACTACTACTAATCATCATCATCATTCATCGGGATCATCATCATTGGTCGTTAATGGACACAATTCAAATGTTGTCGGTAATCATCAAGTAGGTGTTGTTGGCTATGATTCGAATACTGGTGGTGGTTTGAATGCAGCAACAGCTGCAGCTGCTGCTTCATCTGGTCATCAAACAATGGCCATTATAGCCAATAATTTTAATTCACCATCAGCAGCAAATGCTGTTTCGGCAGCCATATCGTTTAATAATCATTTGACAGCCAATAATAGTGTCCAATCTGCTGCGGCAAGTGCTGCTGCTGCTGCTGCCTATCAATTTCATCCATCAGCAGCAGCCAATTTCTATCCTGGTCCACATAATTTATCTGTCACAGGTCAAGCAAATCAATCAACTCGTACATCAAACCATCATCATCAACAACAATCTGCTGCTATAGCTCGTGCCGCAGCCATTTCCAATCCATATGCGGCAGTCGCTCGTGCGGCAGTTGTTGCTGCTGCAGCTGGCGCTGCTGCTGCCTCTCAATCGGCCCAAGATCCATTTGCTGCTGCTGTTCCTGGAGCCTCTTCATTGTGTATGCCTTCAATACTTTGCTCGAATCCTTATTCACCGGCTGGTAAACATCATCCAAGTGCTGCGGCAGCAATGATGCCAATGGCTGCGGCCGTACAATTTCAGCCATCAGCTACCTTTTTTACTCAGATGGCTGCAGCCGCAGCAGCTACTGGTGGTCAACAATATGTTCCAGTTTCAGTTGTCGCTGCTGCCGAACAAAATGGACGTCAAATGTTGTTGACAAATCCGAACCTGGCTAACACTGTAGCTGCTGCCGCAGCGATACAATCAGCAGCCAATGCTACTGGTTGGCCATCGGCTGCAACGAATTCAGCTGGTGCTGCTGGACGTCATCAACCGATGTTTGCTATGCCATCCGCATGGCAACAATTTCAAGCTTCCACTACTGGTCGTATTCATCAACATCATCAACCGTTGACTGATGCTGCGGCTGATGCTTGGTCCAGATCGATTATGATGGCAGAACGAGCTGGAATGTTACCTGCAGATCAAGCAGCAGCTGCAGCTGCTCTAGCTTTACCGATGGAATTTCATCATGCTGCTGCTGATCAAACATCAATTTATGAACAATTACGTAATCATCAAAATTGTTCGAATTTGATTCAATCGGCTAATGTTTTGGCTGCGGCAGCAAGTGTAGCTAATCCATGGAATGCTGTTGTTGCTGCTTGCGGTGGAGCAGGCGCGGCTAGTGGTGGTGTACCACAATCAACTGCTACTGCTGCATCATCATCGATCACATCGGCTACTTCGATCCATAATACCCATCATCCAAATCAGTATTCGACCAATCAATCGAATTGTGTATCAGTGTCATCAGCTAATCTAAATAATCCGAATCATTTATTTCAACCGGGTGCTCAACATTCTTCAGCATCCAATTCAGCACATCATCATCATCATCATCATTCGATATTTCCCAACATTTCTGGTTCTGGTTGTTCAACATCTTCTAACATAGTAACCAAACGTAATCAAGCTATTCATCATAGTAATCAACAACAACAGCAACAACAGATTGTCAATATGGCACAAAATGTCAATCTAATTCAAAATCCTCATCATCAAATCCAAAACAACAATAATCTTTTTGCAACAACAAAACCATTGAAAATAAAAGAGCATATTTCACCAGTAAAAAAGAGAGCCAAGGAATCATCTCCACAACATAAATGGCTACAAGATTTGACAATTCGCAATCAATTTGATTTGGCCAATTTTGATCAACCACAAATGAACCAAATGAATCATTTACCATTGTCAAATTCTCCATCACCAAATGGAAATCAAATTTTTCGCGGTTCATCATTCGACCAACAACAACAACATCATCATCCTCATCATCATCAACAACAACAACAACAATCATCACAACAGCCACATCATTCATCATCGATGATATTGAATCAAAATTTAAAAATCAATTCACAACAATTATCACGTAGTTCATCATGGCTTAATAATCAATCAAATAATGGTAATAGTAATATTCATCATCATCATCATCATAATCATGATGGAAATCAAACCATTACTATTGAAGATACACCATCACCGGCTGTTTCAGTTATTACTATTAGTGATTCAGATGATGAAAAACTTATGGATCAAAGGTTTGTGTAAATTTATTTTATTTCTGTTGGTGTTTAATAAATTATTGATTTATTGATTTAGTAGTTCAAATAATAATGTAACTGGTAAAAAATGTAATCAAACTTCGAATAATAATAGTTATAAATCATCATCAATGAATCAAAATACTTCTGTAAATTCGGTAAATTCAACCACCACTGTAGCATTAACACCCGAAGAAACATTTGCTGAATCATATGCTGCACAACATTTTGGACAAAACAATAGTGGTGGTTGTTCAATCAATAAATCATCATCATTTATTTTTGATAATCATCATCAAAGAAATTTAATGAAACCAACATCAAAATTGATACATTCATATTCAACATCAGCAATTGTTAAAAATCCTCATAATAATAATAGTTCGCTTTCACAAGCGGCTGCTGATACAACTACTTCATCGATTATGGAATTTCCTGAATTAGGTTAGTGTGTTTCCATAAGCAAAGTCCTTTTTTAATATAGATTATATTAATCTCAATCCATTTAGAAAATTTTTCACAAAAAAAACGAATTCTTGCCAAAAATCGTTCATTACAACAACAGCAACAATCATTCAATGAAAATCCACATCATTCGATTATTAATACTAAACAAGAAATGATTATTAATGATGAAGATGTTTGTACATCAAGTACTTCTGCTTCATTAAATCGTTTAAATCATTGGGATCATCGATCAGATTTTAATCTACATGCAAAAATGGAAAATTATGATGATGATTATGATGATGAACAAACATCGTTAGATGTAACACCAAAACCACAACAATATCAATTTTCTTCACCTGGTTCTCATTCAAAGGTAAAATCATCAATAGTTTATTGTTCATTTGACCTTGATTAACAATTTCAATAATTTATTTTTTTGGCTTATAGAAATATTCTGGTTCAAATTTTAATCGAAATCCTGTTCTAGCTACGGCTGCTGCCGTCGCTCAACAACAATTATCTCCATTGAGTGCATCCAATTCACATTATTCATTGTATTCACCACCATCACAACCACCACCAACAAATTCTGATAATTTAATTTATCGTGATTATGCAGCAGCCGTATATTCTGCAACTTCATCGTCATCATCATCATCGATGGCCCAACAACAACAAGGTTCATCAAAACGTGGTGGTGGTGGTAAACTTTCATCCACACAAAACATTTCAACATCAACATCATCATTATCATTGAATTTACCAGTACCACCACCGGCACATCATAATTCTCATAGCAATAGTAAAAGTCATCATCATCATTATCAACAACAACAACAACAACATAATCATCCATCCAATATGTCTGGAATTTCATCTTCGGGCATAGCAGCAAATATTCCAACAAATTTGCAACATTCTTCAACAGGAGGCTCTCAAGCCGTCTATTGTCATGGTGCACATCATATGCAACAACAACATCATGGCCGGCCAAACAGTACAGGAAATCCATTACCGGCACATTTGCAATCACAATCATCACAATCGCATCATAATTCTCATGTTCATCATGGTGGTGGTGGAATGGTTTCAGCTGCCATACGATTAGCAGCCACACAATCTAATTATGCGGCAGCAGCAGCAGCGGCTGCTGCCGCTGCTGCATATAATCCGCTACAACAAGCAAGTGGATCATCATCATCATCATCATCAGCGGCTGCAAAAGCAGCAGCAGTTGCAGCCCAATACCAGAATCTATATCAGCTTTTTGCTGAATGAATGTAGTGTGATAAATCTTTCTGTTTGTCTATTTTTTGCATCTTGCCTTTTTCTCATTATCATTCAGTTCATCATCATTTGTACACCTTTCTTGCCTTTTCACGCTTATCATCAAATACAATATTTCCATAATGAATGTGTATCCATCATCACTTCTAATATTTCTAAACACACAGGGCCCTGATAAACATAAAATATTTTCCTTATTATTATATATGGTCTGATGAAATTGACTGAATTTCTATATCCATGATTCTCATCGCCATTATCATCATCACCATTATCATTCTTCACCCATCATTTTTATAATAATCATTTCATTACACTGATAATGATTCAAGGAAATTTGGTGAACTTGAATAGAAACATATGGAAATGAAACTCTAAAAGCAAAACCAGAAACAGAAAATTTCATGCTCAAATTCTTCATCATCTTTATTGTGAAATGTCAACAACAAAAATTACAGAAAAAAAAACAAAAAAAAAATATTCTGGTTTTCATTTGATTTATTACAATTTCAATTTGATGCACAAACATACACACAATTTTTAGTGTTTTTCACAATTTAAACAAACAAAGAAACATTCATTATTTATATATTGAAGATGTTCGATATGATCAATCGAATTGATCACACACACACACACATGTGCACACAAAACGCGTAACCACAAAATTAGTTTTCTTTTATGAATTTGTAATTTACTTTTTCTTGTAAATGATATAACACACACACACACACACATATTGAATACATTACATTCATCCGGTACATTTATTCATTTATTCATTCATTGAATAATTAGATTTTCCTAAAATCATCGTTTGAATTCAGCTTTTTTTTCTTTATTTGTTCGGCCTTATTCAAGAGAATTCATCATCATCATCATTAATTATGAATAAGCAAAAAGATTTACAAAAGTTAAAGTGAATATATTTGAAGAGGAAAAAAACATTTGTTTGAGTCAGCAATTTTGTCCATTTTTTTTGTCAATGAATTTCAGTTTTTTTGGTTTGGTTTTGCGTGTCCATTCTCTATTTATATTCTAATATATATTTTTCAGGTGAAAACAAAACAAAACAACAACAACAACAGAATATATGTGCAAAAGAACAAGAATATTTCAACAAAACCACAAAGAAGAATAAGATGAAGAAAAAGTAACGTTAAATTTGATGGATTTCAACAGTTGTCAACATTTTTTTCCGTTTGTTTTGTTTTGTTTTCAAACAAAATGTCATTCGGTTGTATTTGGTTGAATTTAAATTTTGTTTTCACTTTTGTCAAGTGTTAAAATGATCGGATTACAATATAGCAATATCAACAACAAGAACATACACAAACACGCATCAAGATTGAAAATCTGATGGACTACAATCTTGTTTTCGTGAAGAATTTTTCCAAATTTTTGTTTGCTGATGAAGAAAAAATTCACTAATATTTAAGTGACGATGTTTCTATATTGCAATCCATTTAATTATCATGAAATATGAATGATGATTATGATGGTGATTTCTTTGCAGAAATCAATAGAAATCTAAAAGTAAAAACAAAAATGGAAAAAAAAATATTTAGAATGAATTTTCAATTAATCATACAGAAGATAAATAAATGATTATTTTGGTAAAAAGTTATCAACATAAACAAAGTTTTTTATGAAATCTCTCTCCTCAAACAAAATCATTGAATGATTCACCCAAAATAAAAGCACATTTGAATATTTGACAAAATAACAACAACTACTCTCCCATTTTATTTTGGATTTATTATCATTATCAACTCACTCTGACATGGATAAAAACCATGAATTTGTCATCATTCTATCGACGCAATAAAGGGAAAAAATTCAAAATCCAAATGATTTTCACTTTTCATTTGTAACCGCCTACATATAGCAAAAAAAAAATATCCAATCAAAATCTTTTAAATCCATCAAATAAGTAGCGACAATCATTATTACTTATCATCATTATCATCAAATCAAATCAAATGAAATGGATAAAAGCAACAATCATTGATGCAAACAAACAAACGAAAAAAATTTAACCCAAAATAGCAGCTGCTGTTGTTGTTTTTGTTATTGTCGTAATTTTTGAAATCAAAAATCAAAAAAAAAATCTTTAAATCAAATTGTTTGGTTTTGATTGGTTTGCGCCTTGGTTTTATTATCATTGCTTGTTGTTTATATGAAATTTTTCATTTCATTTGAACAACAAGAAAACAAACTTATGATTATATAAGTCACGTTTTTTTCAATCATTCATTCACAATACGATGGTCACTCATTCATTCATTCATTACGATGGACAAAAACAAAAAAAAATATTAGAATGAGAATAACAATATAAGGGTGTGTTGTTGGTGTATGATGTATCCAACTTGGCTTTACGACGGAAATGAAAACATTTTGATTCTTTTCAAAGCTTCAGCCCCTTTCTTATTGAATCTTGTAAAATTTGAAATGGATGTCAACAAAATTGAAGAATTTTGATTTTCATTCAATTTAATTTCAATGTAAGAAAAAAATTGCATTTTTAATCATGAAGAATGAACAGAACCTTGCTTTCTTTCAGTTTATTTTTGTTTTGTTTTGTTTAAGATTCTGATCATTATGATTGGCTAGTTCTTGTATTTGTTCCATCGTGTTTAGATGAAAAGAAATTGAATTCCATGATGACACATCTTGCAATGACAGGTCACATTGTATTGTGACAAAACAAAACAAAACAAAACGAAAAAGTTCAAATACAATAGACTAATACAATCTTTGGTGTCAAACGAAATAACGAGGGTGAGAAAGGGAAAATGAAAATTCTATATTTTGACAACAAAAATAACCATGGCTATTTAGATCTGAATTCTTTGAAAGTTTTCTTTTTTTTTGGGTTCAAAATGAATTCATCCAGAAACAAATAAACAAACCAAAATCATGATATTTCTGAACATTAAAATAATAATAAAAGATTGGTGGAATTATTAAATCTGGGAAAAAAAATGAAAACTTT
>ERZ500997.620-NODE-620-length-10139-cov-6.374455_pt1 | contig 10139 bp, 8 predicted proteins | sample MGYA00248826_ERZ500997 | MGnify/ENA primary metagenome ERZ500997 (study PRJEB25958, sample SAMN03398524) | human skin metagenome | study: EMG produced TPA metagenomics assembly of the Human Skin Microbiome Metagenome (human skin metagenome) data set.
TTTTATTGCCATTCTTTTTTATTCAATTAACAGAAAAAAATTTGTTTTTCCAAGAATGAAAGCTGCGCAGCTGATTGTTTGTTCTGTGCAAACAGAATCTTTTCGAGAAATTGAGCAATATTTTGAAATTGGGGGTTACTCATATATGACATGTCCAAACGGGCATTTAAATCTTCTTTTCAATTTCAAGAATTTCCGTTATTTTATTTTTATTTACAAATAATATTTTTTTGTTTTCAAATCATGCATCAAGTGAGTCAGTGTGTCTGTGTAAGTGTGTGATATTGTTGGATTTTGGTTGTTGATGATGAGATATGAACAAATTTTTGCTAATTTTTTTTTTGTTTTACATGGAATTTTCTTCTTTTTTTGTGGTTAAGAAAAAATTTTGATCAATTACCACCGAGAACATGTCCACGGCCACCCCAATTATGACCCGATGATGATGTAGATGATGATGGATTATTTGATGATAATGGATTTCGTTGACTACGAATTGAAGATGCTGTTGGAAATGAAAGAAATCCAGTTGTTGATCGCATTGGTGTATAACTGGGTAGAAATCGATACAGAATAGATGGTGTTGTTATTAATTCACTACCACCTTGATCTCTTGGATAAACATATTTTACATAATAATAAAGATGACCAGTTAAGATGCCTAAGATTTCAAAGAAACCCCTATAAATAAGTGAAAAAAAAATTTCGATTAAAAAATTATTCACATCAACACAAATAGAAAAATACTAACCCTCCACCAAGAATCATATTGAATCCAAGTAAAACCCAAGGTAAAAATTGTGCCTTGAATCTGGTTCCAAACCAAAATGAAACAATCGTTTCTTTATTCAATTGACACCAAACATAAAGGACGCTCAATATCAATGGATCCATTAATAGGTAGATGTTCATGAATACAGCCATTAACTTTTTTTTTTAAAAAAAGGAGAAATTCAAATTTTTTTTCCAATGATACAAAAATAGAGAGAAAACTTACAACCAAAGATGACCAATTAAATATGAGCATAAAAAGATAATCAGCTGGTTTGCCAACAAATTCACTTGTTTCAAGATTTTTTGAATATTGATAAAGAAAATATAGATTTATTAGATAATGAAATCCAGTACCCGGACCGATTGGATAATAAAATGTACCGGTAAATGGTCGCCATAACTAGACAAAAAAAAGGTTTTAAAAAATCAAAGCCATTTCAACAAAAAAAAATCTAAATACCTCTAATTTCCATATAGCATCTTTTGTCATAAACATATGGTATGGATTAAATAAACCGATTCGACCTAAAACAGGTATTACAAATGAAAGACCAAACCAATAACGGGTGATTACTGGAATCGACATGAACCATTGTTTAATATCGGCCATGATTGAAGAATTTTGCTGAAAATCGATAACCAGTGAATGAAAAAAAAATCTGGAATTTACACCAAATGTTTTTCCAGCTGAAAGAATTATGTTCAATCACGCAAACACAATAAATGAATATATAAACCGAATCAACAAACAATAAAAACAATTCTTCAACTTTAACAAAATCGATAGAGAAAATGTGAAAATATAGCTGTTTTTTTGAAATAAAATCAGCCTTGATTTTCAATGCAATGCAACATCATCATTACAAAAAAAAAGATATCCAATCATTCGAACGAATGTTGTGAGTCGAATCACATGATTAAATTTCAAATGTTTTGTTCATAAACGACGTATCCAAACGATTTAAATTTCAAATTTGGGCTAAATTTTTATTTAAATTGCAATTTTTTAATTTTGAAAAAAAGTGTAGAAAACAAAAATGAAATGAAAAAAAGCAAACTATGGAAAAATTTTGGAATTTTCAATTCATTCGAATATGAAGAGAGAAAGAGAAAAACAAGAATTGTGTCAAATTTTTTGTTTCAATTGTGACAAGTGATAAACTTGTATGAATCGTGTGTGTGTGTAATTTTGACTGGTTTTGCGAATTGTGGTGTTTTGTAATGTGCGGAAGTGTTATTTTTGAAAGAAAGAAAAAAAATTAATCTTTAAGAATGGTCAATCATTGGCTGTGTTCATTGAAAATTGAATGAAAGGGGAGAGAAGAAAACAATTTTTAAAGTTGACCACAATCAGAAATGGTCACTTTTTTCGATGGTTTACCAGATTGTGATCCATAGCTTTCGATCTTTTTAACAATATCCATACCATCAACAACTGAACCAAAAACAACATGTTTACCATCCAACCATGATGTTTTTACAGTTGTAAGAAAAAATTGTGAACCATTAGTGTTTGGTCCTGCAAAAAAAAAAAGAAATTTTAATCAATTTGATCAAACAATCAATGTTTATAACATACCGGCATTAGCCATTGACAAGATACCAGGTCCAGTATGTTGAAGTGTAAAATTTTCATCAGCAAATTTATTGCCATAAATAGATTTACCACCAGTACCATTATGATTGGTAAAATCACCACCTTGAATCATAAAATTCGGTATGATACGATGAAACGAAGATGATTTAAAGCCAAATCCTTTTTCACCAGTACATAAACAGCGGAAATTTTCGGCTGTTTTCGGTACAACATCACTACGGAGCTAAATATTTAGAGATAATCAAAATCAAAGATTAGTAAAAAATGCAATTTTACTTTTTAAAAAATCCCGGTTACAAGCGGCGCCATCTATCGCCGATTGATAATCGATGACAAGAGGAATGGCAAAAAACCGGCGTTGCTTAAAGAGCAATAAAGAGAGAGAAAGACAGCATGAACACGACATGGCATCATCAATTATATGGCTGAGAATTTAGAAGAAAAAAAATCAGCCCACCACGCCGGTTTTTAGTGATTAAAAATCACGTAATAAAATGACAAGCCAAATGATGATAAAGTCTAATTTGTTCGCCTCTTTTTCTTCTCAACAAAAAAAACCTGTCATATATTTTCTGTCGCTATGCGGTAAAATACCGAGCCTGAAGAATGAGTTATTCGAAAGAATTTTTTCGTTGCAATTTTTAGCCAAGAATTGGAAAAACTTCGAAACATGGAATGCGATTGCTTTCACATTCGATGTCAACGGAAATCAAAAGGATCAAAATCCAAAATTGAACTTACCTCCATAACAATGCGACCTAATGGTTGATTATCGGCAGCAACATCAAAATAAACACGCGGAAGTGCCATTATTGATTGATTGGTAGTTTTGTTATTAGAAGATGTTGTTGAAGAAAATTGTCGAATCGAAGTTGAATTAAAATTCGAATTATTAACTAAAAAATCGGACCAAAATGTTGGCGTTATAAAGGCAAATAATCGTTGTTGTTGTTGTTTCAATATCAAAGTCGACGATGAATTTAATGGCGATCGTTGATGAAAGCAACTTCTTATAGAAATAGTAGAAGAAGCAGAAGCAGCAGCAGTAGTAGTAGAAAATGCCATCGAACAATCACTGTGAATTGGCGATAAATTCGATTTATTAGCCGAAAGGCCAAATGGTGGCAGCATAGCTGTTACATGATGATTATTATGGAACGATCGAACATTAATATAGCTAGTAGCAGTATTAAAGGTGGCGCTATGTTTCAACAATGAAATCGAATTTTTTTCGATCCGGGGTTGGCATTTCGTTATCGCTGTTGCCATGCTGCTGCTACTATTACCACCACCATTAACAAAACGGTTGATTAATGAAAGACGAAGACCACCACCACTACCGGCCAATGAAAAACGATATGCCAATGTAGATGATGATAATGCCATCTACCGATATCAGATTAAAGAGAAAGAAAAGGAAAAAATGTAAAAAAAAAATTTTTTGATTTTTGATTTTCGATTTTGATTTTTCACAATTTAGATTGGAAAAATATACGAGAAAAATCTGTTGTTTAATCAGTGATCACATCTATAGAGAATCACTATAGTAATCAAAAACAGAAAATTTTGACCATCCCCACATGTCGAACATAGTGTTAAACACATTTAAAAAAAAGGCCAAACCATTAAAATTTTACCTTAAATTTTCGATGAATTTTTAGGAAATTTTTTTTTTAAAGAGAAAGATTCGAAAAAATTTAACCCAAAAAATAATAACTGTAAATATTATTTCAAAAGATTTGAAAAATGAATTCAATTCAGACAAAAAAGTATCAACACACAGCAAACAACATGTGATGTTGATCATATATGTGAAACGCATGCGTCAATGGAAAACTTGAATTTTGTTCTTTGCGGAGAATTTTTTATTTTTGTTTCCATCCCAAACGACGACCAGGAAATGGCCAGTTTTGTAATTTTTTTTAAAATAGATTTTTAGATTGTTGTTGGTGATTGGAAAAGTTCATCCAAAATGAATGTTTCTTGTTGTTAAAGTTTGAATTTCGTTATGAAATTGGTATCATCACCATCATCATTCATTATTATCGATAACTTTTCGAGTCAATGACCGAGTCCTAATGGACGATGAACCGTTTTTTTTTGTTCGTTTCGTCATGTTGGTTGACCCTAGAAGAAAAAGTCAAGAAATCTATCTGACCAATTTTAGCCTGAAGGGCCATTTCTAAACGAAAAAAAGGTCAAACTAAAAAAAAGATAATGGCCATACACACTGGTCAACCGAAAGGAATTCGTTCCAGTCCTAAGTAAAAAAAGAAAACAAACTTGGTCCATTAATATTTTCAATTTTTTTTTTGACGAAAGAAAAATGATAACCGTAACTGTAATTACCAGTTTCATCATGTACAACAGCAGCACCTGTAATCATTATCTAATGGTTCGTTCATTCATTTGCACACCAAACGGTACACACCAAATGTCCATGACCTATGTATATGACCTTGCCAACTTGACCATCAAAAAATTGGAATTTTTTTTACGGTTCTAATTCTTATCTAGGGTCGTCGTTGTCATCGTCTTCGATCGGTCAATATGTCTGGTGGTCAATTTCGATGAGAAAATTTCAAGACAAAAAAAAATTTGGTTTTCTAATTTAAAATTCATTACCAATCTTTGGTCATTGATTATTTGTGTGGTGAACTTTGAACAAGTTGGGTCATCAATTTTTTGAACAACAAAAATGAAAATGTATCAATTTCGAATCGTTATAACATTATTCGTATTGGCCATATATTGGCCATCAGGTTCTTATGGATTTTTTTGGCCATTAACAGCATTATTTGGTAGTAAATCAGCTTCCACTGCACCGGTAAATAATGGAGAATTACCCGAAATTATATTACGACCATATGTTGCAAGTGATTCAAACGATCTTAATCAATTATCATCACCATTATCATCGCCATCATCATCGAATTTTTTTGGTTCCGATGTTTCATCATCATCGTTACAAACACAACAATTTCCACAGCAACAACAACAACAACAAACTCAATCAAATTATGGCTATTTTAACATGGATGGTTCAACTTCCGTTTATAGTGGTAGCAATAGCCATCCACAACAACAATTGGAACAAACATTTCAATCGCAACAACAAATGGAACAAATTCCTTTGGAACAATCACCTGTTCATTCGATTATTTCAAATGAACAACAACAACAACAACAATCACAAGAACCATCCGCTATTAGTTCTTATTTTTTTAATCCAGCTAATTTGTTTGGTAAGTTGATCAAAAGTTGTCATATTTTTTTTTCTTTTTGTTCAACAATTTCGTTGTTGTTTAGATTCGAAACGATTTTCCTATATAAATCGATTTAAACATCAACGACAACCGCAACAACCAATGTCAACATCATCGACAACAAAATATGTATCATCACCAAATATTGATCAAAATCAATATCTGATAATACCGAAACCATCAGCATCATCTAATGTTGAACAACAAATGCCCAGTCAGGATAATTCACAGCCACAGCCATTATCGACTAATAATGTTCAACAACAACAACAATCTCAACAAACAGTTCCACAACAAAAACATTCAGCCAACAATTGGGTATATGTATCACCTGTAAATAAATTGAATAGTCAACAGCAGCCAATTTTATTGGAAGCATATTTTCAAGATCCATCCATACAACAACAATTTCAACAAAATTATCAGGTATATTTTGAAACATTTTAACATAATAATAATCTTTTCATGTAATTAAAACGAATACCATCATCATCAAAAAAAAGGTTGGATCAATCAAAGGATTAATTGGAAAAACAGGTAAACAAAGAACCAGTGCAACTGCCAATGGAAATTCAGTGAAAATGCCATTACTTTCTTGGCTGTCGATTCCATCACCAAATCAAATTCATTTACCTCTACAATGGTTTAAGGCAAAATCAACACAACAACAAAATGTTGATAATCAAATGAATATCGATGAACAACAACAATCACAGCCTCAACATTATTATAGTTCAACAATCCAGCATCAAAAACCACTTTATGGTTATACATCACCATCATCATCGAATTATTTTACACAATCGGTAATCAGTAATGGTAATTCGGTTGGATCGAAGCAACCATCACCACAAGCTCAACAGGTTCAGGTTCAAAGCTCTAATCAACAACAATCAATGGCTAATGGTGGATCGGTTTGGTCATCACCTGCGGAAGCATCATCATCAAATCGATTGCTTACCGGTACATTACATTCACCACAACAATCATCAGCATTACAATTTTGGGTCGAAACAGATCGTCAACCTGGTCGTGTAATATTTCCAAAACCAACAATAACTACTACTGGCCAATATTCACCACAACAGCCATATCAAACTATTCAAGATTATCAACCAATTAGAACTGGATCGTCACAAGCAGCCGTATCACAAGTTGAACCGAATCAAGATCTAGGTGGATGGGATTCAATACAAATGGCTGATATTGTTAAACCTGGTCAACATCAATCATTATTACAACAACAACAACAAGAAAATGGTGAAACAATGGATTCGAATATTATCGAAACAATGATGCCATCAGCTTCATCAGATCAATCGGTTGTTATGAATGAAACTGTTCCCGCTAATCAACAACAACAACAACAGGCACGAGAAACAATTACCGGTCAACAACAACAACAACATCAACAACAACAATCACATCGTGTTGTTTATCAACAACAAAATTCATCACAATCAATAAATTCCACTACACCTTTGCCACCAACTCAAACCAATTCACGCGCCTTATATAATCATCATCCACAATTTCAATCAATCTATCAAATGATTCAACAATCTCAACAACAACAGCAACAACAACAACAGGAAAATTCAGCTTCGCAAACATAATTATAAAATTCAAATGAACCAAAACAAAACAACAAGACAAACATTTTCAAAAAGAAAATATCAATTTTATTATTCACATTTACAAAATACAGACAACAAGATAATCATTACATTTTCATTTACAAAGATAATCAAAAAAACAAAATATTTTGAGACAAAAAAACACACAACAACAATAATGGTATATCACTTTTTTCCTAAATAAAAATAAACAAATCATTTGGTACGTTCATAGAATAACATATATGGACTTGTTGCATCTCTTAACACTGATTCCAATGTAATGGATGATACAGATGAATCGCTGATGAAATACCATTTTCGATTCTTTTCTTGCTTATCATTATCATCGTCGTCTTCGTGGTCAACATTATTTTGATTCATATCAGGTTCACTGGTATTAGGGGCGGTGGTAACATTCGAAGTAGAATCAGTAGAATCTTGATCACTGTTATTCATATTATTGGTGGTTGTTTCTGATGATTTTTCATTTCTATGATCAAGATCTTCACGTACAAATTGCATAATATGTTCAATATCCGAAACAAATGGTTTAAGATGTAAAAAACGACGAATATTTTCGCAATTAAATGATTCAGGCCGTACACAAACATATGCCATATAATGACCAAAACGTAATGAACCAGAATGTATAACAACAGCATATAATGTATATTCTAAACGTCGATCATTCCAATCACTAATATCATCAGGATTACAATCCGGTTCATAGAAACGTGAAAAATATTCATAAATACGACTTGTATATGGTGATAAATATAGCCGATATGGAAATGATATTTTTGTATTCAATTTATGCATCATACGATGTTTATTGTAACCAAATCCCGATGCCTCGAATCTTTTTAATTGTAATATTAATATTGGTGGTGGTAATGCAATCAATTGACATCTTGTTGCTTTTGAATAGATTTTTTTCCCGCCATTTTGTTTTGAACAATTTTCACAAAGATATTTATTCGATCCATCAAGTGTTTCTTCTTTGATAAAACTACGTAACAATGTACCAAGATCCATATTTTGATAATCTTCATCCGTTCGACACATACGTTCATGTGCAAATAAATGAAATTTATAACGAAATTCATCATCGATAATTTTCTTGTTTTTCGCTGAGAAATCTTGAGAATTAGTAGGCTCATTTTGCATATCATTATCATCGGATGGTAGAATTTCCGAAGCTATCTTTTCATCATCATCACTGGAACTGCAAGTAATGTTACCATTAGGTAATGGATTTTCTTCATGATTATCAATGCAAGGCTTTTGAGAATCATCATCGTTGCTGCTGCTGCAAACATTTTCATTTTCATCATTTTCAGTCTTAAGGTTTCGTTGTTGTTGTTGATTTTTTAGCTTAATTTGTTTACGTTCAGCACGTCGAGCTGCTTTTTTTTCTTGCCGAAGTTTTTTTCTTCCAATCAATGATTTATCATCATAGTCATAGTCATTGGCAGTTTGTTGTTCATCACAACTTTCAACATCACCATCACATTCGTCATCATCTTCATCGTTTTTCTTATTCTTTCGATTCTTTTTCTTCATTTTGGTTGATTGTTGTTGTTGTTGAGGTTTTTTGACATTGTCATTCGGTGGACACGTTGATAATTTGGATTGTGGAAATGTAGTATCCAATGATAAAGCCAAATCAATAAATGGTTCGAATGTAAATGAACGATAATCACAAACATTACAATGTATAATTGATAATAATTGGCCACCAAATATTGAATCAATAACAGTATGTTTTGCTGTTATTTTATAACGTTGAGCATTTTCACGATCTTCAGCCGTTGGATTACGACGATCTTCAATTCGTAATCCTTTCAATAGGGCATATTTTTGTCGTAGAATTTCAGATTTTTTCAATGAATCCAATAATGTTATCAATAATTCTTGTGCATCTTGTTGTGCATAACCTTCAAATTGTTGTTTTTCACGTTGAATATCACTTAGCAATGCACGTGGATTTGTTGATCTGTTTTTTTTTGGATTAGATTTCGATTAGAAAATCAGTTTTGGAAGAAAAAACATTCACAATGATAATAACTTACTTTCGTGCAAAAATCTGTTCCTGTAATTGTAGAAAATCAATTATCAATGAATTTGGTGGTGGTAATGAAAGATGTAATGATTCACTTGTAAATGATTGTTTTGATTCATTCCAATAGAATGTTTGTGCATTCCAACGAAAATCTTGTTGACAACGTTCACGTAGATAATGATGTAATAGATAGGTTTGTGCCATTACTTGTTGAACCGAATTAAAATAACATGTATTACCTAGGTTAGGTAAACCGGATGGTTGATTCATTAAACAAGAAGAATGGCCTTGCATCGATGTTGATGATGCGGATGAAGCAGATGATCGTATAGTAACACCATCAATTTTTTCGCTTAATAAATCAATCGTTTCACCACCACCAGAATCATTATTATCAGCTGTTTTTGAAGAATTTCGTTTCGATTTTACCGTTGTTGTTTGAGCAAATTTTTTATTTTGAGCACGACGTTGTTGTTTACGATTTTTTTTGGCCATCGTAATAATTACATTGATTGGATTTTTAATCAAAAAAAACAAAAGATTTCGATAGAATGTTCGAAGAACGTTGATCACGAATTCAAACGTGATCGTTATGATTGTTTGAATTAAATCAATGATGAATCAAATTGAAAAAAGTGTAAAATTTTTCAAGTTTTGTTTTGAAAACGCACACACACGTGCGCTGGATAATTTTTTTCAAAAAACAAAGTTTACCATCAAGAACTTTGAAATTGAAATTTTTGGATTTTTTTTTCGATTTTTTGTTTACGCAGATTATCAGAACCAAACAAATGTAATCACGTGATTTGTTTGATGTTACG
>ERZ500997.621-NODE-621-length-10138-cov-5.858772_pt1 | contig 10138 bp, 8 predicted proteins | sample MGYA00248826_ERZ500997 | MGnify/ENA primary metagenome ERZ500997 (study PRJEB25958, sample SAMN03398524) | human skin metagenome | study: EMG produced TPA metagenomics assembly of the Human Skin Microbiome Metagenome (human skin metagenome) data set.
TTAATTTAAATTTTTTTCATTTTAAATTTCAATGTCGAACACGAATATTAAGATTAAACAAACTGTCAAGTTAGATTGTGGCTTTGATTTCAAAATTAATTTCCGAATTCGACACCCACACAATGATGATGAAAATGAAGGATTAATGAATTTTCGAATATTTCATATTGCACGATTGATAAGCCTCTCTCTTTATCTCTGTCTCTGAGTAGCCTAAAAACATAGATTTAAAAATGGATTGTCATGGTGATGGATTTTTTCAAACCTTTTTTTGGTTGATTATGTTCTTCCAGTAGCTTTTTTGTTGATTGCATTTTTTCACCCACACCACCTTTAAATCCCACATGCACAAAAATTTTAAAATTTTAATTAAATTTTTTTGGAATTTTTTTTCAAAAAAAAAAGATTGGTGGCTGATAAATCAAACGAAAACATTCGAAATAAAAAAACATTCGAATGTTGACAACAATTTGGATCGAAATAGCCATAGAAATATATCATCATATCACTATTTGGATGAAAATAGAAATCGAATGCCAATATTATTGTTATTGATTCGACCATTATTAAGGATACGAAAAAGCGAAAATTTATCATCTATAGAATTGGTGATTAATCTGAAAAATCAATCATTTTCATCGATAAAAACACTGCCAAATTTATTGATGACTGCCTTTGAAAATTATTCATTATCAATCAATTTAACTGCCCAAAAATATCGACAATCAAATGATCGACATCAACAATTTTGGTCACCAATTTATGCCGTACAACAAACAAACGAAAATGAACAGGATTTTTTCGAAACAATCGAACAACAATGGCAAATTAATCAATCATCATTATTCTATACGGATAATTTATTGGAATTATTTCATCAACAAACAGATCGCAAACAGCAAAAACTATGTCAATTATTTACCAGCAATGATAATGGTGATCATCGGAAACATTATCATCAAACAACCATTCAAATATGTACGGATGGTTCAATGGTAAGTTTATGAATTATCAACAACAGAAACAAAATTCTTTTTTTCCTTGAACGAAGGCTTTATTTTTTCCATTGCCTTGCCTTGGATAATATTCTTTTTCATTTAATCATTATAGACGTAGACATATGCGGAAAAAATGGCTAAAAACATTACATTTTCAAAAGTTTTTAGGAAAATATAATCACAAAAAAAAAACGAAAAGAAAAAAGAAAATCCAGAAAATCGAAATAAATCGAATGTTTTTAGCATGTGTTCCGTGTGTATGGTGTTTGTTGTATAAGACGCCAATATCCAAGGACATTTATAGCACACATCCATTCATATCCACATTCATTCATTTAGACTAGACCAGACATCATCCATTCTCCAATTCACCACCATCCACCAATGATGATGATACTGAATGAATTTTTCCTCAACAAAATTATAAATTCTTCATCATCTTTGATGCTGCTGGTGGTGGTGGTGGTGGCTTCAGTTGCCGATTGGCAAAATTCCCAAAAAACAAAAACAAAAATCGAAAATCAAAAATACAGACAAATTTTGCCAATATTTTTTTTGTTTGCCGGTTCACAGTATTTACACAGACTGCAGTGTTTTTGTTTGTTTGATCAAATCAATAATTGTTTTTTTTTTGGTTTTTTATAAATCAAAAAAAAAATTCCGGCAATTTATGAGAAAAATCGATGATGAATTTTGACCAATTTAATTTCTTTTTTTTTCTTGAATAATCAAACAAAAGGCCATTGCCATTTTGGCAAATTGACAATGACATCTTTTGTCTCTACCCCTTTTGGACACTATTTTTTATTTTTTTTCTGTCTTTGTTTTTCGTTGGTTAATTTGATTAATTTGTTTTGTTTAGTTTTTCGGTTTCAATGACATTTTTTTCAGACATTTCAATTTAGTTCAATGACAATGACCCTGATGAATTTTGATCATTTGATTTAAATTGAAATTAATTAGAATGCTGATATGACTGACTGACTAAAAGAATCGTAAAATTTTATTGCCGAAAATTATTCCCAGCAATTTCCAGTAAACTTTCTTTGAATTAAAATGAATGAAAAAAGGCCGAAATTAAAACATGTCTGTTGTTTTTTTCAAACATTTCCCGAATTCAATTCCCGTGTGTGTGTGTTAATTACAATCCAATTATAGAAGTGGCTTGTTTGTTTGTTAATGAATTCCTGGTTGTTCATTTTGTTTTTTCTTTTTTGTTTCGCAAACGAATCAGGAAAACCAGATATCACCACCGCCAGAATTCAAGATCAATTTTTGTTCAAACACAGAAACAAAATTGATGAAATACAAAATATCAAACACAGGAAGAGAGAGAGAGAGAAACACAAAACTATTTTTATCCAATTTAACCACCCAAGCCAACAAACGAAACGAAAAAAATTGATTCTTTTGTGTTCTTTGTGATTTCTGGTTTGATTTTGGTTCCTGGTTTTTTTTTATTTTTAAAAAATTTCAATTTTAATAATAATAATAACATGACATTCAATACTTGTAATTGATTGAATTTTCTCTTTATTTTTTTCCATTGAAAATGATGAATGAATTTTCTTTTTTTTTGTTTGCTCTAAAGATTGATTTATTGATCATCATCATCATCATCACCCCTTTTCTTTTCAAACAGAAATGGAAAGTTACCTCCCATCATCATCATTATTAATGATGATGATAATGGCAGGGCTGTGTGTGTTTAACATCAAACTATTTCTGTGTTAGTGGGTGGTTTTAACGATTGATTTAAAAAAAATCAATCAATCAATCAAATTGAAATCAAATAATAATTGTTTTTTTCACTTTTGTTTTTCTGTTGTTGAGAAATAGAGGGGAGGGAAGGGAGGGGTTATTGTTTGATACAATGTAACAAAATTTTGAGGAGAAAAAATTCAATCCATCAATCAAATTTCTTTCTTTCTGTTGTCCTATATTTTTAATGTTTTTTGTTTCTAATTTTGTTTTTAGAACGGTATCATAACATTAATGGATGATGGGGGTCATATTTTATTGGAAACAGAACAACAACATTGTTTTGATCATTTGCAATTCCTGACTGATGATGATAATTGGACATTATTATCTTGTGAACATCGGTTAAAATTTATTGGAAATTTTTTTAATCAATCACCATTACGAGGACAAAAACATCGATTAAAAAGATCATATTCATCTGAACGTACAATTGAAATGTCTATCGTTACTGATTTATCAATGTATCTTTATCATGGAAATTCATTACGTAATTATGTTTTTACATTGATTGCAATGGTAATGTTTGTTTTTTTTTTTTGAAGAAATTCAATCCAATTTCGATATTAATTTTTTACCTGGGTAATTATAAATTTAATAGGTATCACATTTATTCAAACATTCAAGTATTGGTAATGAAATTAATATAAAATTAATAAAATTAACATCATTAATGGATGAACAACCAGAAAACAATTGGTATGGTTCAGCACATAAAACATTACGGCATTTTTGTCGTTGGCAATATGAACATAATCATCATGATGATAAACATCAATTACATTATGATACAGCAATTCTATTAACAAAAATTGATTTATGTAGTAAAAATGATTATAATCCTAATCCCAATCATCATCATCATCATCATCATAATGATAATGATTATCGTCGAACAACAACAACGTCAACATCATCAACACGTTCATCATCATGTGATACATTGGGCTTGGCACATTCAGGACAGATTTGTGATCCAGAAACAAGTTGTGCGATTGTTGAAGATAATGGTTTAAGTGCTGCATTTACTATTGCACATGAATTAGGTCATTTGTAAGTTTTCGTTTTTGGGTGCCAGGAACAAACTTTTATTCATTTTTTTTCGTTTGAAATAGACTTGGTGTGCCACATGATGATGAAGAACAATGTAAAAGATTTTATGAACAACAACAAACTATCAATGATAATTATCATTATAATAATCATTTAAATAAAAATGATAAACAAACTGAATTCAATGTTATGGTTCGTATGATTGATTCTAATAGTCATATGTGGAGTTGGTCATCATGTTCAAAACATTTTATTACCGAATTTCTTGAGTAAGTTTTTAAAAAAAATCAATTTTTAATTCATTTTTTGTTTAAAATTTTATTCCAACATTTAGTTCCGGACATGGTGATTGTCTTTTGGATAATAATTCAATGGATATACGACAATCATCATCATCAATCGATTCAAATATTCATCATCATCATAATCATCATCATGATACATTTCGTCGTCGTTCATTTTTCGATTCAAAATATTCAAAATTACCTGCCGGTACATTGTATAATGCTGATGAACAATGTCGTTTAGTATTTGATCGTAATTCAAGTATTTGTTTAGATATGCCATATTGTAAAAAATTATGGTGTACATCCAATACTGTTGGTGGTTGTCGTACACAACATATGCCATGGGCTGATGGTACCGAATGTGGTAATGGTTATTGGTGTCAACAAGGACAATGTGTTCGTATTGATACAACACGATTACAACCAATCAATGGTGGCTGGAGTGAATGGTCATCATGGTCAGAATGTTCATTATCATGTGGTGGTGGTATACGAAAATCACGACGTGATTGTACAAATCCTAATCCACAATATGGTGGGAAATTTTGCTTGGGTGAACGTATACGCTATGAATCATGTAATCTAGAACCATGTCCATATCAATCAAGATATGAAGATTCACGTGCAAAACAATGTGCAGAATATAATCGTTATAATTTAACATGGACACCTAAATATGATGGTATTCAATCTACTGATGTTTGTTCGCTGTATTGTCAATCAAATTCCGGTGAATCATTAAAGCTGAAACCAAAAGTAATTGATGGTACACCGTGTACACCTGAATCATTTGATATTTGTGTAAATGGAAAATGTTTAATGGCCGGTTGCGATCGTATACTTGGTAGTTCGCGTCATATTGATTATTGTGGTGTTTGTGGTGGTAATAATTCAACTTGCCGTGAAATCAATGGACAGTTTAAACCACGAACTGTTCAACATGGTTATACATTTGTTCTATCAATACCACCGGGTGCAGCAAATGTTGAAATTATTAAGGAACCATCATCTGATAATTGGTTAGCATTACGTGGTGAATATGGTAATTATCTATTGAATGGACATTTCACCGTTAATGTTTATGAACGCAAATGGTATTATGGTGATACAACCGTAGAATATTCTGGTACTAAAACATATGGTTATGAACGTATCAATATTACACGATCAATACAAAATCCATTGCATTTGGAAATACTTTGTGTTGGTGAACTACATCTGCCGACAATAAATTATAATTTTGCTGTAACATCTGATAATCAATATATTAATTATCAATGGAAAATTGATCCATATTGGTCAACATGTAATAAAGTATGCAATGGTGAACAAGAACGTCGACCATATTGTTGGGCACAGATGCGTTCATCTTGGCTGATGGATACCACATCAAGATCGCCACAAATTTCCGAAATAAAAGTTTCAGATAATTATTGTGATCAACAACAACGTCCTGCCACTGAATATCGTGTTTGTAATGGTCATTGTGAATTAGAATGGCATATTCATTATCGAAGCCATTGTTCATCAAAATGTGGTCAAGGTTTTCGTACGTTAAAAATTAATTGTACACAAATATTTCATAATCATAATGAACGTATTTATATTGATGATTTTTATTGTTATCATTTGGGAGCAAAACCTTCGGAAACAGAAAATTGTACCGGTAATAGTGATAATAATAATGATTGTCATATTTCATATCAATGGCAATATTCGGATTGGTCACAATGTCAAATATTTAATCAACAACAAAAACATCAACATACATGTGGTCAAGGACAACAAAATCGTATTGTTAATTGTATATCGACAATAACAACTTATCCAGATTCCGGTAATAATAATCCAATGAATATTCAACATTCAAATGTTGATCATGAATTATGTCGACAATATTTATCAACTGAACCAATATTGCTACAATCATGTCAGATTGAATGTCCACGTTGGAAAATTGATCAATGGAGTCAATGCAAAGGTAGCTGTACCAATACCGGTAATAATCATGGAGAAAAATATCGAAAAATTACCTGTTGGCATGCCGATCAACAAATTTCGGATGCTTATTGCGAACAAATTGAAACAAAACCAATCGAAAGAATTAAATGTGAATTAACTGAATGTCAGCAAAATTTTTATCATCATCAACAACAACAACATTTAGATAATCGATCAAGATCGATAATTGAAGCCGCTCAATCAATGATTGAAAATAATGAAATTTATAGTTATGATCATCATGATATTGATCATTCATCATCAACATCATTCATATGGCAATCAGGTGAATGGTCATCATGTGATATACTATCACAATATGTACGTGAATATCATAATCGTTTTACTGAAAATTTTTATCAACCAAAATGTTTTGAATCAATTGATCAGGCAAATCAATTACGTGAAAGTTTTTTACCATTATTTCATTTAAATAATAGTCTATATTCAAATTCATATCAAGATCTTGCCAATTTACTTGGTTTAGATATTAAAAAATTAAAACGTCGTCGTTATGTTGCATGTATTAATCAACAAAATCAACAATTAACAACCGAAGATAAATGTGATCAAAAATTGAAACCAAATTCAGAAGAATATTGTCCAATTGAACAAAATTTATTAAAATTAATGCCAGAATTTAATCTTAATCTTTGCCCACCATCAACGACAACGACGACAACTAAAGATTTATTAATTTTAAATGAAATTGATTCTTCCAGATCGAATAATATTCAACAACAACATGATGATAATGATCATCCAACATTTATTGAACAAATGGAATGGCATACAAGTGAATGGAGTGAATGTTTTTGTGATTTAAATCGACGAAAATATCTAAGAAAACGTTCCATACATTGTATACGATTAGCTGATGGAAATAATATTCCAGATGAATATTGTTATCATAATCAGCAATTATCTGGGGACAAACCAAATGAAATTGAAGAATGTCAAATGACGATGACAATGACAAATGCAAATGAATGTGATCCATATGCAAGGCAAATGTTACATGAACAAACTGAAATTGATCCATTAAATTATCGTTATTCTTTATCACCAACATCATCAACTACCTCAGAACCATCCATAATGATAATGATAACACCAACAACAACCACAAAAACAGCAGTAATATCTACAGAACATCGAATGTCTCCGTTAGTTTCTGATTTGTCGACCATCAATCATCAACAACAAATATCACTGCCATTAAACAATGATGATAATAATGGTGGTTGGACTGAATGGTATGACTGGAGTGAATGTTCAGTAAAATGTGGTAATGGTATACAAACACGTGAACCAAAATGTTCAATGTTGAACAACAAAATGAATTCAAAACAACCGAAACAAAATTCTTTATGTGATGATCGAAAACGACCACAACAGCAATATCGTCAATGTCATCGTATTTGTGATCTATTTCAATGGCATTATTCAGATTGGTCGGAATGTCATGCTGAATGTGGCCAAAATGGTTTTCGTATACGGACAGCTGAATGTCGTGATTGGACTGGTACACGTGTTCCAAATCATTTTTGTGAAAAAATTGATCATCAATCAAATAATCATCAACTAAAGGAACAATGTTATCGTTTGGGTTGCAATAATAACAATAACAAAAATAAACTTGTTTGGCGTACTGGTCAATGGTCAGAGGTATTGGAAACTGATGATGATGATGATTATAATAATAATACAATAAGGTTGAATTTTATTTATTTATCAAAAAAAATTAATCATTTTTTCTTTTTTTTTCTTGCAAAATTTCTTCTCTTTTCCCTTCTTTTTCTTTTCATTATTTTGTTTTTCATCGATTTGCTTTTTTTTGTTTTTTATTTCGTTTTCGCTTATCCCAAACAAAAAAAAATTATTTATTTGCCGCTTTGAATTTTGGACACTAACCCTACCTAACCACCAAATACACAATACAAAAATAGTGCACAAAATCATGCGGATATGGTCAACAATTACGAACAGTTAATTGTCATCGTATCAATAAGTTTGGTGTTATTGATCCAAGACCATTAGAAGATAATCATATCAATTCACTATTACCACGTAGACGACGTTTTCAATCAAAACAGTCACGATTTTCAAATAAACGATCAAAAAAGGAACGAAGACAACGACATCGAAGACAAAATCATAATCATCAAAATTATTATTATTCTTATCAAGTAGATGATTCCGATAATAATAATTATCATCAAAATTACAATGATATCATGGATAATTGGTGTGATATTAATAATAAACCCATCGATTCACAAACATGCAATCTTGGTGCTTGTTTTCAACCATTATCAATGGCTGATGCATTTGTATGGCGTACTAGTGAATGGCAAACGGTATGGATGATTTTATTGATTTGAAACATATGACTAAAGTGCAATTTGTTTTATCCACATGAACAGTGTTCATCACCTTGTGGTTTTGGCCATCAACGTCGTAAAGTTTATTGTTATTCACAACGTACAAAACAACGTGTTGATCGATCAAATTGTGATGCACGATCAAAACCGGAAAAACGTCGTCAATGTAATCTACGTAGCTGTATGTTTTTGATTCTAAATTTATTTCATCAATGATTAATATATGTTCAATTCAGGCGAAGTAATTTCATGTCAAGATCGTCGTGATCGTACACGAATACGTAAAGATGGTATCTATGAAATATGGATACAAGGAACACAGATTCGTGTCTATTGTTATGGAATGAATTTCCTGGAAAAACCATTAGAATATTTATTATTAAATGATGATAATTATTCGGAATCTATGAATCTTTATGGTACTAGGTATGTTTGTTTGATTAAATTCCAATACATTATTGATTATTGATTATTTTGTTACCAGTGATTGCTCAAGAAGATATCAACAAAGACAACCAAAATCGATCATTCATTTTAAATATGTTCGATTTGATGCATTATCTATGCAACTTTTTGGTATGTATTTTTGTATCATTATCTCTAATCTAATCTAATAATCCAATTTAGTAAATGATACACGATTATCAATGATGGATGATAATATGAATCATCAATTTCAACCTATTGGTTATGGTCAAGCATTCATTGATGGTTGTCCATTAAGTGTACATCATCATCATGATAATTCTGCTAACAGTATTACTAATTGTTATTTTTCAAATGATCAACCAAATCTTTATCATTCAACTACAATGGCTAATCTTAAATCAATGTTCAGTATTAATCTACAGAAAACTGGATTAATTATCGATAATAATGATATTGATCAATGGATTATTGATGATGGTAACAATAATGTTTTGGATAAAAATATTCATATTAGTCAAGTAATTATTATTCATGTTTACAAAAGGAATTTTCGACTCAAATTCTTTTTTTTTCTTGTTAACAGAATGGTGAAAAAATAATCGGATATTGTAGCTTTAAAATGGAAAAACTGCCAATAAAAATTGCCGCATCCATTTCGAATTGTCGTGTTGGATGTCGACCAATCAATAATATTATCCCCTTGCGTATACCGTGAGAATATATTTTTGTTTCTCCTGAACATGTAATATATTTTTTTAGGTCCACAATGTGCATTCAACAATATTATTTGTAAATTTATTTATTTATTTTTTTTTTGTACAGATTCATCAGCTAGTCTTTATAGTATTATTTTGTACAATAATTTTGTGGTCACTTTTAAATAGTACATTATTTTGTCTAATTAAATATCATTAATTAATTGAATTGATTAGAACGATCATGAGCAATAATCATATGGATTAATTCATGAAAATAATCCAATAAAATTTGGCTGCGATCATCCATAAATGGCCATGTACGTTTTGCATTATATGGTAATATTTCTGATTTGAAACGAATTTTTTTCATTGCTAAACTGGCAATAAATCTTGCAACAAGTTTTGAATGTTGATGATGGTGAGAATCATCCGAAATGGGTGATGATAATTTGATTATAAAACGTGCAAGATATTCCAAAGTAAATCGTGTACCAATTTCAATTGAATGAAAACAAACATTTTGAGGT
>ERZ500997.622-NODE-622-length-10125-cov-7.913903_pt1 | contig 10125 bp, 11 predicted proteins | sample MGYA00248826_ERZ500997 | MGnify/ENA primary metagenome ERZ500997 (study PRJEB25958, sample SAMN03398524) | human skin metagenome | study: EMG produced TPA metagenomics assembly of the Human Skin Microbiome Metagenome (human skin metagenome) data set.
TTTATGATCCAAATGATAATCGTTTCTCTTCTTTACTTTTAATAATCAAATATTTTATTGACTAATTAATTAATGAAGAATGAAGATTCCAAGTTGAATGCTTCGATTCACTTGGTTTTGTGATTCGTAACAATAATAATAATCAAGATATTATTCCATATGGCAGTAATTTGGGAAATCTTTGTTTTTTTGTTTGTTTGTTTGTTTGTTTGCTTTCGCTCATTTGCTATTTATCCAGATAATAGAATCCTAATTCAAGTTGTGAAATTTATTTCATACGAACAACAATTCATTCATATCGTTATTTACTATAGTAGTTTTACAACAGGAAAAAAATAGATACCAACAGGATATATAGGGATTCTATATAGTTTTGAATTGATTTTGTGCTCGAATTTACGTTTTACATCATCTTTTTTCCTATTATTGCTAACGTTAATTTATGTTTTGGCCAACACGATATTTCTTGTTTATTTTTCTGCCTTTTGTGAAAAAAAAAATCATTCATTCGAATTGATTTTGATACTTGTAGCCTTTTGTGCTGAATATTTTTTGAATTTTATTTTGTTCTTTTTTCATTTTTAAATTATTCAGGCAATATTTGATCGATTTTGTTTTTTAAAGTGAAAAACAAAAATGTCGTATGCTTATTTATTCAAATATATTATTATCGGTGATACTGGTGTCGGTAAATCATGTCTATTGTTACAATTTACCGATAAACGTTTTCAACCGGTTCATGATCTTACGATTGGTGTTGAATTCGGTGCCCGTATGATTACCATTCAAAATAAACAGATTAAATTGCAAATATGGGATACGGTTTGTTTTGAATCTATTTCGTTTATGAATTATCGAATTAATCTTTTTTTAATCTTAATATTAGGCCGGTCAAGAAGCTTTCCGTTCTATAACACGATCTTATTATCGAGGTGCGGCTGGTGCATTGTTGGTCTATGATATTACACGTCGTGAAACATTTAATCATTTGACCACTTGGTTAGAAGATGCACGACAACATTCCAATTCATCAATGGTCATCATGTTGATTGGTAATAAATGTGATTTAGAATCACGCCGTGAAGTTCGTCGCGAAGAAGGAGAAGCATTTGCACGTGAACATGGCCTAATATTTATGGAAACATCAGCAAAAACGGCTGCAAATGTTGAAGAGGCTTTCATCAATACGGCCCAAGAAATTTTCGACAAAATTCAAGAAGGTGTCTTTGATATTAACAATGAGGTTTGTTTAATCCAATTAAAATCCCAAATAATTTTCATAATTTTCATATTGGTTCAGGCAAATGGAATCAAAATTGGACCACAATTATCACCATCAAATCAAAAATCTTCATCTGGTAATCAAGCACTTGGTACTGGTGGTGGATGTTGTTAAGATGTGGAATTAATAGACATTCATCATCATGATCATCAATCCATTTTTTTCAATTTTTAACATCCTATCACAAAAATTCTCGATGAAATAATATGGCAAGCGAAAAACTAACAGAATCTTTTAACTTTTATTTTTATCATCATTTTGGATTGCAAATCAACAATAACCAACCAATATTCTATTCTCTAATCTTTGTCTTTTTTTTTGATGAAAAACAAATTCCGAGACATACAAGATCTAACCAAAAGAAAAAATATTTCAAACTAGTCATTATCAAGAATGAACGTTATTTTATTGATAACAATGATGTTTGTGGTGAAGTGAATGATTTTGTTTAAAAAAAACTATCATACTGGCTATTTCTAATTGTTTACTTATACCATTTTTATTCCTCATTATTGATATTATTTGTCTAAACAATGACACATTCCTTTCAATTTTATTCCTTTAAAACCCCCCTTCATCTCACATATTAATCGATTTAAAATTCAAGTACAAAATTGCCATTACCATCACAAAATAAACCCAAATGAAAAAAAAAATTCGTTTTAAATTTTTGACCTTTAATATCACTCACAAATTACATCTCCATAATATTTGCTCTTTAAAATTAAAAAAAAAAATATTACAATCTATGATTTTGTTTCTGGTTGTTTTTCTTTTGCTGTTTCCTCTTGATTCCAATCCTGCAGGCCTTTTGGCAAAGTTGTATCTTCTTCAAGACTGCCTGTTCCTTCGACGAAATCTTCATATGTAGATTTTTCTTTGAATGGACGTTTACCCAAAAGTTCAATCATATCTTCACGATCAAGAATTTCTTTTTCAAGCAAACGTTTTGCTACCTGTTGTTATTTGCAATGAATTGATTAATTATACAAACTATTAATGAACATGAATTTTGAACTAACCTTTTCTACGTTAGATTTATGTTGTGTTAATAAATCGATTGTACGTTGATATGCTTTGCTGACTAAATCTCTAACTTCTTGATCGATCATCTGAGCAGTTTCTTCGCTATATGGCTTATCAATGACTAATTCACCTTTGTCAGGCATATCGAATGAAAGATTTCCGACTTTTTCGCTCATACCAAGTTGGACGATTTGTGAATAGGCAATTTTCGTTACTTTTTGCAGATCATCTTGGGCACCCGATGTGATACGATTGAAAAATATCTGCTCTGAAGCTCTTCCACCTAATGTCATACACATTCGATCCAATAATTGTTCTTTTGTATAAAGATATTGCTCTTTCGGCAAATATTGAGCATAACCCAATCCCATGCCACGAGGTATGATGGATACTTTGAGTAATGGATCAGCATGTTCCAAAAACCAACCACAAACAGCATGGCCAGCTTCATGATAGGCGACGGTTTTTTTCTCTTCTGGTTGCAATACTTTTGTTTTCTTTTCCAATCCAGCCACCACACGTTCAATTGCGGCTTCAAAATTTTTGAATGTAATAGATTGACTCAGATCACGAGCTGCTATTAAAGCAGCTTCATTGCATACATTAGCAATATCGGCACCAGTGAATCCAGGTGTCAATGCAGCTAATTTACGAGCAATTTCCGATTTATCCAGATCAGTTTTCAATGGTTTTAGATGAACTTTGAAAATTGAAGCTCGACCTTTGATATCTGGTGGTGGAACAAATATTTGTCGATCAAAACGACCAGGCCTTAGCAATGCTTTATCAAGGATATCTACACGATTAGTAGCGGCTAACACAACAACGTTTGAAGCCGTATTGAAACCATCCATTTCGACTAATAATTGATTTAATGTGTTTTCCTGTTCACTATGACCACCTATACTACGGCCACCACGTTTACGTCCAACAGCATCGATTTCATCAATAAATAAAATGCATGGAGCATTTTTACGTGCCATTGCAAACATATCTCGAACACGTGAAGGACCAACACCAACAAACATTTCTAGAAACTCGGAACCAGATACAGTGATGAAAGGCACTTTAGCTTCACCGGCTGTTGCTTTGGCCAACAAAGTTTTGCCAGTACCAGGTGGTCCAGTTAGAAGTGCGCCTTTTGGAATTTTAGCACCTAATTCGGTGTATCGTGATGGATTTTTAAGAAAATTAACAAATTCCATTATTTCCAATTTAGCCTCTTCACAACCAGCCACATCTCTATAAATAAAAATGAATTACATAAACTTTTGTAGCCAAACAATTTCTGAACAATTTACTTGAATTTTACAGGAATATCTTTCGGATTTATCAATTTGGCAGTCGATTCACCCATACCGAAAATTCCGCCACCTTTTCGCGCACCACCCATTACATTACTGGCTCTACGCATTGACCATAATATTAGACCGATGATCAAAGCTGTGGGCAAAAACGAAATAACATGGGAACTGGATTTGTTTGATGATATTTATTAATTCGATTTTGAAAGATAAAAGACAATCATACCTATCGATTTCGTTTTTATAAACAACAGGCGTAAAATTGGCAGGTTCAATATTCATTTCGAGTTGAATATTCTCTAAATTTCGTTCAAATGTTTCGACACTGCCAATATTGAACCAAAGTGTAGTATTGGATGAAACAGGTGCTCCAGGCATAAATTTCACTCGGACCCATTTTTTATTAACAACTTCAAGTTTTTCCACCATTCCCCCTCGAAGATATTGATTGATGAATTCTTTCCAAGTAATTTCATGATATCGGATTTTGAAAAATGAATAACCCATCAACAATGTGAAAGTAGCGGCGAAACCAATCAATGACCACATGTTTGTATCGGTTGGACTCGGTCCACTTGATCCACCGCCACCACCACCGGGTCGAGTACCAAATGAAAATTTAAATTCTATTTCTTTCGGTTTCTCTGCTCCAGATTGCTGTTGTTGAGTCTTCGGTTGTTGTTGTTTTTGTGATTGTTGAGGTTTTTGTTTAGGAAAAAATTTACCGAATCCATCGGGTGCTTTTTGCTGTTGATCGTTCAATAGTCGGAAATCTCTGATCAAACGATAATAAAAATTTCGAAATAAACGTAGCTGTTTACCTCTTAAATTTATTACGAATGAAAGCATTTTGTTAAGAGGATTTTAGGTTAAGAGGATTTGATCTTCTTTTACAACCGAATCATGTGTCTGCTGGCTAAAGCAGAATCGTTTTTTAAACAAAACTATTTCCACATAACAAGTAAAATAAATGTCATTTTTGAAATTTAATTTTTTATCAAATGTATTTTGTTTCTGGAACTAATCATTTTTTTAAATAAAAAAAAATCCGCTTATATCAATAATTCTCAAGTTAAATTATAAAAAAAGACTAATTTCAATATAATAATTATAATTGTGACAATAAAAAAATTAAAGGCCAAAAATTGATAAAATCGACAACAAAACATGCAATTTTAAACTTGTATTGACAATGATGATAAAATCAGATTGATTTTACCATGACGATTATTTTCCTGTATATTATTGCCATAAAGTACCCATTGTATGGATGATTTTTGTATTAGAAGATGAGCGCTTAAATTGATCGGAATAAGTACACAATTCGAATCAGAATGATTTAACGGCATGATTGATGAATTCTCATCACCAACAGTAACATCATAGATGGCTAAAGATTCTGTCTGACTAAGATTATGCAATGTAATCACTTGATCAAATAGAAACATTTCGATTTCAATACAAGGTATAACTTGGAAATATAATTCTCGAATAACGGTTCGATTACGACCATCCGGTGATTGATAGCTGAGTTTAAAATAGACAATATGTTCATTAATGTTTGGCGGTATTTGCATCGATAAGTTCAATGGTTGATTTAAATCTTTGATTATGTAATGAGCTTCGAATCGTTCGTCGTTTGATTCATTCAAATTCCATTCATAAAAATCTTTTGTATTCGTACTCAATTGTATCAAATTCAATTCATTATGAGAAACATTCGTTTCGAATGTAATACCAAACGTTAATATTTCTGATCCATATACTTTTTTAGGAATATTGATTCGATTAGTGGTTAAAAGCTTTTCAATTGGACATTCCCTAATACCAAATTGAAGTTCATTAAAGTGAACGTTGAACATGATCAATGGTAACCCATGTATCGACACAAATGCCAATAAGTTTTGTGTTTTTTGTTTGAAAAGATTCTTGAAATTTAATCCATCTATTTGATAACTGAGACCAATAAATGAGAATTCAGATTCGAAATTTGCGATAAATTTCAGATCAAGCAGATTTTTTTCATTTGGTCTAATAGTTATTGGTTCGATGTGAACAACCGGTGTTATATGGTCTGGTTTATCTGGTATAAGTGAAATGTTTGATATGACCAATTCGAATGGAACAATAATGATTAATTGAATGTGCACTTCTTCCCCGACAAAACAAGTGGTTCGAATCAATTTCCGTGGTACCAACGGACTTTTTTCACCCAATTGTATCGAATCAGGTGATTTGAATTCAATCCGATCAATGTATGGAATATCTAAAACGTATAGATTAGATGATTGCACTTGTTGCAACTGTTGAACAGTATCATTGGAATCGATTGGCCAATTATTGGACATTTTTTTCAATTCACGTAAAAATTCATTGAAAAAAAGTTGTTTGTGTGAAAATTTCCTCAAAATTTCCAATCCTTTTTGATAATATTCGGCTTGTTTACGAAAATTGTTTGTCGATGCTATGGATAAAAATAATCGAGCAACAGTTAGATTAACGTGATCGGATGCCGCTTCCCAATTGGGATAATTATAACGACGATAACAAAACAAGGCAAAATGTTTCAAACCACAGCGATTATAACGATGACCAGCCAATATATAGTGGAATGCTGCTTTACGATATCGACAACCTAATGTACTGACACGATCATCGGTGAAAGATTTTTCGATTGCATTCAATAATATTTGACTTGTTGATGATCGTTTCAAAGATAATTTTGGTGACACAGATAAATAACATTTGGATGCTTGTTCAAGAAATAAAGCAGAACGAAGATCAGAATCATCACCGGTCATTCGAATGTAAAGATTGGCCGCATCATCATAACGATGTAATTGGCATAATAGTTCGGATGCCAAAATGGTTGCTCGAGTAGCTAGATTTACCGTACGACAAAGATCAAGATATGTTGTAATCGCCTGTTCCATATGATTGTGTTGATATTTATGAAGGAAATATGAAGAAATCGCGCTCATTTCCGAAGCACCTGCATAATATATCCATGCTGATTCGGATTGAAAATCTTTTCTAGCACCATAATAAAGACTGTGAGCCATTTCATAGATATTAAATATCATACAAATATCGGCCAATTTTCTTTGTTGCATTTCTTGAGCATCAGGAATATAAATAACACCGGAACTTCCTAGCGATTTTGACAGGCCAACAGTCGATGAAGACATATTACTTAGCAATGATTTTGTAGCGCTGAATAAACTTTTGCGAAAACCTCGACGTAGAGCGATTAGTTCACCTAGAATTTTGATTTGCCGTTCAGCCCATGGAACAAGAAATTTGGATATGAATTCTCTGTTAACGAAAAAAACTATCTGAATCAGACAAAGTAAATTTTCAAAAACAAGAAAAGCATAAAATATACCTAAGCATGAAATCTATAGTTTCTGAAACTGAATCTAATAACTCTTTTAAATGATCATGGATGGACAAATGAGATAGCCAATCATTAATAATATCACGTGATTGTAACGAAGGTGTTGTTGTTGAGCTATTATTTTGTTGTTGATGACTTTGTTGGCGCTGTGATTGAAGTTCTTGATAAAATTTGGAATTCTCGTTATTTGTTTCCGAAACAACACTGAGAGGATCGGTAGGATTTATATCACCCATAATGTTTTCATTAATCACGTCGGGTATTTGATTACCAATTGCATCAGTCGTCGATTTGAATGGATCATCAGGACGGGCATTTGATGATGATACACCATTTACATCGATATAAAAAACAAATGAATTTGGAAAATCAAGCTTTAGATTTTGACACGTTTTAGTGAATTCATCGGCATTCGGTGATAATGGAGAATCAAGTATCTGATCACTCAATACAATAAAATATCGAACAAAATCTGCTTGAATGAAACGAAGTGTAGAATTTTGTTTCACCTGTCAATCAATGAGACAATCAATAAAAGCAAAATTTGATATTTGTTACTGACCGATGAGCAAAGACGTTCAAAAATAACTTTATAATGAGGTAATTCAGTTTTGGTTATCACGAAAAAACATCCACAATTTGTACCGATAAAATCATGTTCGGTTGGTTCTAACGTATCGATGAAGACATTTTTCCACATATCATACCAAGGTGTCTCATTCATAAAATTATTATCACCATTATCATCATCATTTTGTTGCATTAAATATGCATTTGACATGGAAGATATAATATCGGAATGAAGTTTTTTTAGCTGTGTTCCATTCGGACGATTTTTAAATTGATCAATATCAAAAAATCTAAACCGAATCTTATTTAGTGCATAGGCATTATGTCCATTAAGATCACGGATTGTCACTTTTGAAAGGAAAAAAATATATTCTTCAATAATGGAAATTCTTTAAAGAAATAATAAAACTCACAATGAAGATTTGCGATCGATGCGAATTGATTTAAAATCGATGCAAATGTTACATTGTCAAAACAATTTCGTACAAATTGTTTGGCATTATCGGTCAATACAAGTACGATATTACAGGAGAATAATTTTGATACAAGTTCTTCAAATGAAGAATTATTACTTGTATTTGTATGTGTTGAAACCAATGATGAAATGGAATTATTACTATTAACATATTTCATTTTTGTCTATTTTTTAAAAAAAAATTCACAATGCTATTCTTTGGAAATAGAAAATTGGTTATTTATATTTATGAAAATAAAAATAAAGCTAACGATTAAAATCATCAATCATCTGAAGAAAAGTCTGGCCATGATTTTTTATAAAGAAATATTTACTAAATATTAAATTGAATTAAAAAAAATATGCTAGGTGTATGGAAAAAAAAAAATTATAATCGCAATTGGAATGATGAAAAAAAAAATTATTCCAATCATAATGGCTAAATGAACCCTATGTGTTTGATCAAATTAAAATAGCACACACATATACATCGATGTCAGCTTTTTTCTTTTCTCACACTGTTGTAGAGGACATATGAAAATTGTAGTGTCGTCCACACGGATAAATTTCGGTGTTATAAATTTTATTGAATAAAAATCGGTGATAGTGAGGAAGACATTTTGATCCAGGTGATTTAAAATAATTTATTTTTTGTTAATCAAAATTTTCTGCCATTTATAATTGATAAACGATTCATCAAATTTGATCAATGGCATCCATATTATCGCGTTCATCATCGAAATGTTTGGCCAACATAAAAAACAAATCGATTAATTTGGTCAATCAAAAGGTATTTGTTCCTGTACCTATGATTATTTTAATTGTAATTGATTCTTTGTGATTATAAGAACAATGTCTCCTCCTACACGAATGCCAATAATAAACGAAAAATTCTATTGGCTACGGCCGGTGTATTTGGTGCTGGAACTGTCGGTTTAATCTATAGTCTACATCAATCGGTTAAAGCTATTGATATCTATTGTCATCCACCTGATTATCCGTGGCCACATTATGGTATTTTCAAATCATTTGATCATAAAGCGTAAGCTCTTTTCTTTTTAAAATAAAGCGAATTGAAAAAAAATTAGCTATTTGTTTTCAGAATTCGTCGTGGTTATGAGGTATATAAACAAGTTTGTGCGGCTTGCCATAGCCTTAAATTTGTTCGTTATCGTGAATTGATTGGTGTTTCACATACAGAAGATGAAGCCCGTGCTGAAGCCGAAGAGGTAATCATTATTTTTTTAAATTTTTCAATTATTAAAAATATCCTATAATCAAGATACAAGTACAAGATGGTCCAAATGAACATGGTAAAATGTTCATGCGACCGGGTAAACTATCCGATGCATTTCCATCACCGTATCCGAATGAAGAAGCTGCACGTGCTGCCAATAATGGTGCATATCCACCGGATTTGAGTTATATTGTGCTTGCACGACATGGCTATGAGAATTATATTTTCTCGTTGATAACTGGTTATCAAGAACCACCGGCCGGATTTATTGTCGGTGAAGGACAATATTTTAATCCGTATTTCCCCGGTGGTGCTATTTCAATGGCTCAAGCATTGTATGATGAAGCAGTAGAATATTCAGATGGTACACCACCAACAGCATCACAATTGGCTAAAGATGTGACAACATTTTTAGCATGGTGTGCACAACCCGAACATGATAAACGTAAAAAATTATTAATTGACGTAAGTTATCTTTGAAAAAATCAATACTTTTTCATTTTACAACAAAAAAAAAATTTTCAAAATATTTTCGACAGTCTTTGCTTGTATTGGGCGTGATCGGTGCTGCACTATGGTATTGGAAACGACATTTAGGTTCAACGATTAAATCGCGTAAAATTCTTTTCCGTCAACCGCTGTCATCATCATCGAAACCCAAAAATTAGATTACACAAATAAATTAGCTGGAAAAAATGATTTGCATTGGAAAAACAAACAACAATTCTTAATAATTCTAATAAAATTTTTTCAAATGATGTAAGATGATTTTAGCGCATAATGATGGGCGAGAAAAAAAATTTATAAATAAAAAAAATTATTCAAAAAAAAAAAATCTTTAATTTTTCATAAATT
>ERZ500997.623-NODE-623-length-10102-cov-7.537076_pt1 | contig 10102 bp, 6 predicted proteins | sample MGYA00248826_ERZ500997 | MGnify/ENA primary metagenome ERZ500997 (study PRJEB25958, sample SAMN03398524) | human skin metagenome | study: EMG produced TPA metagenomics assembly of the Human Skin Microbiome Metagenome (human skin metagenome) data set.
ACAGACTGGCAAATTGGATAAAGAGTCAAGACCCATCAGTGTGCTGTATTCAGGAGACCCATCTCATGTGCAAAGACACACATAGGCTCAAAATAAAGGGATGGAGGAATATTTACCAAGCAAATGGAAAGCAAAAAAAAAAAAAAAAAAAAAAAAAATCAGCATTACTTTTAACGGTCTTGAAAATAATTACCACACCGTGTTGTTTATGACACCAAATCGTTGATTTTAATTTCATTCATCGATGGTTATGGGCTAATTCATGTTTTTGAATATTTAAAGAAAAAATTAATACTGATCGAACTATCCGAATAAAAATGAGAACCAAAACAATTTAAAATATCCGGGTATTGATCCCACTTCCGTTATCCATATTGAACATTTTCTATAGTGGCGGTTAATGATTTCGGATTTGTTATCAAATTTACAAATAAATCATATTTAGCGGGCGTGTGTGTGTGTGGGTTGAATTAGCAAGCAAAAGTCTGATCTGAATCCATAACCAAAAAAAAAAAAAAACGAATGAACAATCAGTTCTTTTTCTTGAATGATGATGATCTTTTCCTGGTGCGCACGAATTTTTTTTTCTTACTCGCATACAGAACAACAGAGTTTGATTGTAACAAAACAGGAACTAAATTTAGCGTCAAAAAAAAAGAAGTAAAAAAATAATAATAATTTCAAATAACATATCGGTGCCAAAACAACAACAACAAGCCATACGAATTGAATTGCTACGAAAGCCAAAAACAAAATTTGAAATACAATACAGATATATTTTATTCATTAAATAGAAATATAATTTCAAATCTTTTTTTTTTTTAATATTCATTTCACAATTCAAGTATTGATTTTCTCATATTACTCTCTCTTAGAGATTCATAAAACGTGATGACATGATGTTTGTTTGTTTTTTTCTACTTTTGATTATTCATTTTTTTTCAATAACTGTTTATTGTATATGATAATTATATGTACTAGATTCCATCATAAAAATGTTCTAATTTCTCAATTTATGAAGTTTGATTAACCTTGGCTATAAGCTATAATCGTAATGATTCATTTGAAATGGATTTTTGTTTTTTTTTGTTGTTGAAAACAGATTAACAGTCTTTTGAAATATCGGAATCTAAACAATTTGAATGTTTTTTTTTTGGCTATATTTCAATACGATTTATGATTGAATTTATTAGCAAAATAAGAAAAAACAGACAGAAAAGGATACGTAATATAAAAACGTAAATATTTATTCAATTTTATTTTTATTTTTTTTTTTTTTAAAATAATTTTAGTTACATGATATATTACAACAAATTGAATTGTCATCGCCCTTGTTGATTGCTTGTATATTCTCTCCGTATAAAATATTCAATAAGATATTCACACTTGTTGTTGAGGGTTATTACATGGTGATGATGTATCGAATTTTTAGAAAAAAAAAATTAATTTCGTAATTTGTTTGGCTTGTTATTGTTGTGTAAAAAAATCTCATTCGAATGATTAATTAACAAATAATTCAAAATGTTATTGGCTTTAACGAAGAATTTATCGAATCATGACTAAAATGACAACGAACTTGAAAGATTTTTTTTTTACTTTACAAATAAAATGAATGAACGTTGATGTTAACGAAAATGTCTAAGATGAATGAATGATGGAAATCTTCGCCTTAGAATCAGTTTTTTGAATAAAACAATAAAAACAAATATTGATAAAATCATGACGAAATAGAATCGATAATTAATATCGTAAGTATTGGATGATTCGTGTTTCTGTTGCTTGCCACTGTTACCGTTGAATATTTCAGCCATTTTCGAATCTGGCCAATTATTGAGCAAAGATTGATCGTGGTTCATTCTGTTGTCCAATCTATCATCTTCCGAAAAAAATTTCTTACCGAATGATGATTGGGCAATTTTATCATCATCATTCACATTTTCATCAATATGAGCTGACAACAATAGTTTTGGTGATTCAGGTAATTCCTCTTCAGAAGTAATGTTTAACATCATTTGTTTTTCATACACGATCTTTATACATTCTAAGATGGGAACGAATTTCGATGATTGATCAATTACTTTTGAATATTTATACAATTGATTTTCAATCAATCGTTTTGGTTTATTCAGTTGAATACGATCCAATTCAAAATGGTGTACAATGAAATTTTCAATGTGTGACTGCATCACAGTGTCAGATTGTTTTTCAGTTTCAATAAATGTAGGCACTTGTCCAGTAGTAACAAATTGCAATAAAGCATCAAGCATCCAAAAACAATCTTTTTGTTGATGTGCCTGATCAAGACAATTTGAATCACCATAGATTGAGAAACGACCAGTTTTACGATTCGACAAATCTCTATGCATTCCCAGTATAGTCGCTTTTTCTGATTTTTTCTTCTTTTCTTTATTGTTTTCATTTAATATTTCCCAACCTTGATTGTTGAGATCACGATGTAGAACGATAAAATTTTCTTTGGGATAATCAATGATACTCGTGCCCGATGCATAATACATTTCATGTGATCCAAGCTTGAAATTACCCTCAAAAACTTGTTCACCTAAAGTAACATTCCAATGGACTAATAAATCATTCAAAGCTGGTATATTAGCGCCACCAGTGACCGGTAACCACCATTGTCTGGTGTTTTCATCAAAAAATTTAACTTTCTGCATAACATCTACATTATACCAATCAGCAAAAATGATCAATGATAAACCATATTCGAAGTAATCTTTTCGTAGTTTTTCAATTTCTTCGGGAAAAAATTCCTCTTCTGGATCGACAATTAAAAATGCACCGTATTGTTTGGCATCAAAACAGCTGTAAGGTTGACCTAAAACTTCCAAGTAATAACCATTCGATCTAAGATGTTGATACATTTCACGAAAATTTGTGCTAAAGAGAAAAAGAAAAATTATCATGATTGAATAAAATTCAAATAAAACTTACTGAATATGATCAGCATTCCAATCAAGCGGATCATACTTAATCCGAAGATCATCACGAGGAAAATAACCCGGTGGATAACGTAAATTATGGAATTGATCCCAGAGAATTCGTTTATTTCTTGGAGGAGTAGGAATGATTTTGGCTTTTATTGGTAAGATTAATTCACTAATTAAAGTGCTGTTGGTATTCCCTTCATCTTCGGAAGATGATTCTACTGTAAGGGAGAGATGTCCTCGAACAATGCCTTCCCAATCAGAAGCCAGTGATGACACGGATAAATGAAGAGCTATCCATCCAGACCAAGGCCACAATATATCGGAATATGAAATCGCTACATCTAGGTAATGCCCATTGAAACCGCTATAAGGATGCCATTGAGGTCGTTTGTTGATGAATCCAGTGACACCCATTCCATTTAAGATAGTAACATTTACAATAATTGGAACGGATCCATGATATAATGGCTGGCTACAATATGGCCACATATAAGTGCACTCAGTGAAATCGATATAATTTGGATATAATGATGCTTGAGGTTTATACGATCGTAAAATGTGATACGCCCTGACAAGATCAAGTTTACCAGCACCTTGTTCAAAAATAGGAGCATTCGGTAATCTATGAGCAGAATGAATAAGCGCTTGCTTCATGCTGGCAGGATTGATAAGGTCTCCCATATGAAGAACACCACTCATTACTAAAGTGATAGCACCAGCTACAACCGGAGAAGCAACTGATGTTCCAGATAAAACACGACATCCGCCATTGATATTTGATCCACGAACATAGGCTCCGTATGTAACAATGTCTGGTTTGACTCTTCCATAGCCTTGTGGCAATTCCCAAGTTGTCATACCACGAGAAGAAAACCTAGCAATTTGATCATCAAAGTCAATTCCACCGACACCGATAACATCCATTTGATCTGCAGGATTATTCAAAGTTCCATAAAGAGGACCATCATTACCGATGGCTGAAACCATGATGACATTATTGGCTGTCAGTTCCCATACTTTATCAACAAATGGAGTATCCATAAAATCAGGTCCGCCAATGCTAAGATTTAGGATATTAATTTTTTTCATTATGGCATAATTGAATGCATCCAAAAACCATGAGGTATATGAAACTTGTTTGTTCGTGAAAACTCGAAAAATATGAAGTTCAGCGTCGGGTGCAAAACCAAGACATTCTCGATAACTGGCTATCACACCAGCAACAAAAGTTCCATGGCCAAGAACATCATCCAAAGTCTTTTCATTCGTCCAATTTGTTCGTTCTTTTATCTTCTTAAAATGTTTATGATTAATGGATAAGCCAGTATCGAATACTGCAACTTTAACACCAGTTCCAGTGATTCCCAAATTCCAAAGTTTGTCTGCTTCGAGCACATTTGTTATCTGTCGGGGTATTGCACGCAACAATCGTCTTCTTGTATCACTATAGTTTATATCATCAAAGCTTGATTGACTAAATTGTTCATCATCATGTTTAGACTCGGAAATATTTACAAATTTGAGAGTTCGAACGATTTGTCTTTGTGGTGTGATATTTTTAATTTTTCGATGATTTCGTACGCTTTTTACAAACAATTCCAATGGTATAGATAAATTCTCCAGATGAATTACATCGAAATCGCTTGGATATTTATTAGCTTCATTGATTCGTTGAATAATTGACCAATTATTATCATTGATTCCTGCTTGATCAAATGAAGCTTTGATAAAATTAAATCGAGTCGAAGGTTTATAAAGATGATTAAATGTTATGATAAACTCTACGATTAAAACCAGATTAAAATACTGTTTAATTATTTAGATTTTGTTTACCATTTTCAATAATATCACTATGGAAACTATTTTCAACATAAATGTCAATTGGAAGATCAAATGTATCACAGAATGGAAATGATCGACAAGTGTCCAGAATTGATAGCCCTAAAAGGATCAATGTATGATGGAATAGATATTTTGCGAAAAACATTCTAAAAATAAAACAACAAAATCGTAATAAAATTCATTATAACTATATTTTTCATAAATGAATTTTTTGTCCGTTCCAATTGATATCAAAGAATATTCCTTTATTTTTCAAAACAAATCCTTTGATAATGAAACATGTGATCCGAACTCTTTATTCATAAACAATGTATGGATTCAAATTCCATAATTTAAATTAACAACGAAAATATCTTTATTTCTCGTTTATATTTTTTTTATTTTATTTCCGACGTTTGTTCTCACATTCAAACGACATAAATAGCTAAAATAAATTTCATTTCATTTTTCCGTTGGTACGCGCTATACACGTGCAATCATACTGAACAATTATATTATGTACTCAAGATTGTTTTAGTGTTTTTTTTGAGCTTTTGGTTACGCTTGAAATATATTTTGTCGTAATTTTTTCTTTCTCATATCCGTTCAAAACAAAACAGATTAAAGTTGACATTGATTTCATGAATGAAATGGCTTAATATATGGATAGAGAAAATTTAGACCAGTTTGTTGTCAGACAAATCATGTTTTGTCCAGTTTGTTTTTGAAAGCGAACCCTTTCGTGATGGCTCTAATTCGGATTTTCAACAAGTTTTTTATAAATTTGATCATTTATTTAATTTTTTGTTGTTTCATCCTTACGAGAATCGCCAATCAAATTCATTTGCCAACATTTGAAGATCTTGATATAAAAGATTTAGATATTGATACCAGTCTTGATTATGATCCAGATGGTGGTGGTACAGGAATTTCTCAACCAGTAGCTGCACTTACTGGTCTTGGTACTGGACAAGATCATGGATCAATGATGATTAAAGCAGTCGCTCTAATTCGTGGCCAAGTTAATGGTGTTGTACGTTTGGTTCAAGTTGGTTCTGGTCCAACTCTGGTAGCCGGTATTGTCAAAGGCCTATATCCATTCTCTAAACATGGTTTTCATGTTCATGAATATCGAGTGACAGGTGATTGTGAAAGTGCCGGTGAACATTACAATCCGACTAAAGAGAATCACGGATCACCATTTTCTGTACAGTCACATGTTGGTGATTTTGGTAATCTTATTGCTGATGGGCTTGGATTTTCTCGATTTCATGTGACTAATCCAAAATTATCTTTACGTGGAAAATATAGTGTTATTGAACGTTCATTAGTTATTCATCAAAGGCCTGATGATCTAGGAATGGGTTTCAATCATGAAAGTCGTAAAACGGGAAATTCTGGAGGAAGACTTGGCTGTGGTACAATTAAATTCGTAAGCATCGGTTGAATGTACGTCCTGATACACGACGACAATGTTATATTACATGAAAAATTAATGTCACACTATTGTATCAATAAAATTTTTTTCAAATGCTTAGCAATATGCGTCATAAAATCGGCAATGTTTAAAAACAAAAACTATGCAATTGTGGTTTTAAATATAGATTTTGATTATATCTCCCAGAGATATGTATCATGACAACAATTTCTTGTGATCCTTGATAAAAGAAAAATGATTTTTTTTCGATAAAGGATTCACTCTATTTCACCGGGGTGATGATTCATCATTTAGCTTTTTTTCAGATCATTACATTGATACGGATTAATCAATTTAGAGAGACATTTGATGAAAACATCGGTTTTTTTGAAATAGAGCCATGTTCACACTATAACAATTGATTTGATAAATGCGACCTTCAAAACAATTATATGTTTGTGCGTAGGAATACGTAGACATCATCATCATCATCATGAGCTCATTTCCAAATATGTACTTTTTCATAACGTAATATATCTGTTTTTTTTCAATCACAAAATTTTTCCATTTTTTCAATTATTTACTATTTGGATTGCAAACAAATCATAATTGATTTGTCAATTGTTTTTTTTTTGTCCGTCTTTTGATACACAGGTGATTCGTAAATAGCGTTACATTGTTGTTATTTTTATTTTTATTTGTCGAAATATTCTTGCCAACATCGAATCAACGAATCTAAATTCTTATATATTGACGATAAAAATTATATTCTCGACATAATTCTTACGTTACGTTACGAAACACACAAATCTTAATACTCAAATAATGAATCTAGTATTGATGGTTTTAAAATTAAACAAATTCTTATTAATCCGCTAAAAATGCCTTCAAATAATGGTTATCAACCGTTGATCAATTCATCATCATCATCATCATCACATACATCATCCTCATCTCATCGACCATATAGGCCTAGGTTTTTAGATGAAATATGTGCGGATGGTACTGCTCCACCTTCTTTAAAATTAGGCGACAAAGTTGTCTGGCTCAGTGATGATGGTCCAGAATATGGTGTTGTTAAATGGTTGGGAAAATTAACCGATGTTGGTAATGAATGGATGGCTGGTGTAGATTTTTTTAATCCAATTGGTTCCGGCACAGGATTATATCATGATTATAAGCTGTTTGAGACAAAAATGAATCATGCATCATTAGTACCTATCGCTGGTTTGATACGAGCTAATGATTATATTGGAAACTATAACAACATAAACAGCAGCAACAGTAAAAATGCCGATACCATTCTCGTGGCTCCGTTAAAGCCAAAACGAACTAAAAAAACAGAAACTTCCAAATTCTATACAAATGAATATTATCATACCAATCTTAATAAAGATATGATCCATACAAACGATGATTTGGAAAAACGTATTAAATTTTCTGACAATATTGGCCTTCATTCATCATCATCAAACATTAATTCAATTTCCAATGATTTAGCTGAATTAAATTTTACTAATGTCATTCAGGCAAAAACTTGCGCAATCGATGCCAATTTCGACAAATCTAGCCCATTAAAATGTAAGCTATTAAAGAACTTTTACATTACATTTTTTTTCCTAATTCAATTTTTGACATTATTATAGCCACTGAATGTCCAACATCAGGATTGCATTGTTCATTACGGTCAAGCATGAATTCATGCAATAAAACAGAAGAGTTTGTTAATAGCAAAAATAATGCCGATAAAATGGAATGTGATCAACGTAAATTAAATCTTCAAATCCCTAAAAACATCCATAATAATATAATAAGTGAAGAAAATCAAGAATCACCTGACGACGATGAATTATTTGAAATCGGTTCTGTGGTTGAAGTGGGCATAAATTCTACATCATATCATGGAGTTATTCGATGGCTTGGTTTTCTTAAAAATGATTTAGACTATACAATTGATTCGATTAGAAAATCAAACAAACGTTTCAAGGATGTTGTTGCGGGAATAGAACTTGAAGAAGAGATTGCTGGTTTAACGGATGGAACATTGAACGGTCGAAGATATTTCAATTGTTCAATCAATAAAGCTTACTTTGTTCCTTTGAATGAATGTTCGAAAGATAGCCGTTTCTATCATAGTTCTGCTACTGGTATTCAAAACGGCAGTTTACTTTTGAATGAAAAACAATGTGATTCTAGTCATTTTGGATCAATCGATTGTCCGACTGTTTTGGGTAATATACCACCATTGACTACTGCAGATTTAGAGCGACTTTGTGGCAAGAATCGTGGAATTCAAGGCCATCATAATTCCTGTTATTTAGATGCAACTTTGTTTGCTATGTTTTCTTTTAGTTCAATTTTTGACAGCCTACTTTATCGTCCCAAACGTTCAAACGACATTCAGGAATATAATGAAGTTCAACGCATTCTCAAAGAAGAGATTATCAATCCACTGCGGTCGAATTTGTATGTACGAGCTGATAGGGTAATGCATCTTCGACAACTATTGGAAAAGATTAGCTCGGTACGAGGGTTGACTAGCGAAGAAAAAGATCCCGAAGAATTCATAAATCTTCTCCTCAATGAGATATTGAAAACGGATCCTTTCCTGAAACTAAGTTCCGGTCTAGAATCATTATTTTATCAACTGTTTGTTGAAAAAGACGAAAATCTTCAATTGCCAAACGTTCAGCAGCTATTCGATCAATCATTTTTAGCATCGGATATAAAACTACGCGAAGTTCCATCATGTTTAATGATACAAATGCCACGTTTTGGCCGTGATTTCAAAATGTATCCCCGAATAGTTCCTAGTTTGAATTTAGACATTACTAATGTTCTGGACAATTCACCTCGCCAATGTATAATATGTGGTGAACTGGCTCAATTTGAATGCAAAGATTGTTTTGGAAAATTTGGTGATGGTCTTGATTCTATAGCATTCTGTATGATATGTATGGATAAAACTCATAGTACACATAAAAAACGCATCAAACACAAAACGACAAGATTGAATGTTCCTCCAGAATTCACTATGCTTCAAAATCATACAAACATACCACGGGTGACAATGGAATTGTTTGCTGTTCTCTGCATTGAAACAAGGTATTTTAGCTGCTCCATTTACATTTTGGAATCATTTTTTATCATGACAAATTTACTTTTACAGTCACTATGTTTCGTTTGTCAAATGTGGAACTGAACCCAACAGTCCTTGGTGTTTTTTCGACAGTATGGCTGATAGAAAAGGTATAAACTTGAATAAATTCTTGTATTTCATTTTTCTTATTATTCGACCAAATTAAACAGGTGAACAAAATGGCTATAACATACCTGAGGTTGTCGAATTTCCTGATTTAAAGTAAGTCAAGTTTTCTATTTCCGTTTGTGTCAATAAAATCCTTCAATATGTTTTTTCTTTCTTTTTTTTTGTGTTGCCATCATATTTGCTGATTTGAAAATGAACAGATGGTGGATGAATGAAGATGGACAAAATTTTCTGCAAAAAAATCGTGATGATAAATTGATTCCTGAATTGGCGAGGCGGTTTTTTTCGGATGCTTATATCTGTTTTTATTCATCTGAAGCATCACTTTATAGATGATGAAAACATTGATTGAAACGTGTGTGTGTGTGTTCGTCTTTTTGTCCACTATTATAATCAAAATGTGCAATTATAAAAATCTAACTTCCAATCGACCGAAAAATTACTTAACCATGAATGTTCCAAACGCGAAAAAATATATGTAATTATCAATTAATTTCATCTGACTATTACTTTTACTTTGATTGAAAAAAATGAATATTCTTTATTATTGTATCATTGGTTTATTATTATTATTATAATGAATAAATTCACATGAAAGTGACAAAGATCAAAAATGTATTTGTTTTGTTTTGTTAATAGTATGTATAA
>ERZ500997.624-NODE-624-length-10097-cov-6.479984_pt1 | contig 10097 bp, 8 predicted proteins | sample MGYA00248826_ERZ500997 | MGnify/ENA primary metagenome ERZ500997 (study PRJEB25958, sample SAMN03398524) | human skin metagenome | study: EMG produced TPA metagenomics assembly of the Human Skin Microbiome Metagenome (human skin metagenome) data set.
TTGTTATTGTGTTTGTCAATCATCATACAGAAAATCGATCGATTCGAAAAAGCTAAAAGATTCAAGGATTTTATTCTGATATTCTTTATCAAGCAAAAAAAATCAATTCAAATTCAAGGCAAAGCAATCAACACATTCGATTGATTTTTTCCGTTTTGTTGCCCCTGTTGTTGTCAGCTTGGTTGGTTGATTAAAAAAGAATTAACAAAAAATACAATTAATTAATCAATGGTGGTATCCATAGAGAAATACTTTTCTTGTTGTTGTTGTTTCACAGAATTGTCTTTTTGACCTTGCGATTTTATATTGCAATTGGGAAAAATTCTCCAAAGAAATTCTTTTCTTTTTTTTCAAGGAAAATTCATGATTGCTACCCTCCACAAAATAATGAGAATTTATTATGATAAATTCCAACAACAACAACAACATCATTTACATAATAATCATCAATAAAGAATTTCGATAATGAAAAATTGACAAAAGCCATCAGTTTTTCTGTTGTCGCTGTTGAACATCATTATCAAGATATAATTCTGGAATGTTTGTACAAATGAAAAAGTCATCATCATTATTTGACCAGCAGCAAGAAACAAACTGTTACAATGATGATTTTTCATTTTTATTTATTTAACTTTCAAATTTGTATTTTTTTTCATTTCGTTCCTGTATAATAATCATTTCAACCAACAACAAAAAACTTGAAACATGACTTGGCAGATATTGTAGCAAACAGGCAGAGAAACACACACACAAAACGATCATGTGTGTTTGAAATTTGGGTGTAGCAAAATTTTGGTTTGAAAAAAATAATTCTCATCATCATCATCATAATCATAAATGATCATGATGGCTACACAAAAAATGATAATAATAATGTTTTGAATATCAAAAAAAATGTTCAATCAATCAATCAATCGAATGGTAAAGGTAAAAAATTCAACAAGAATATATCTTTACAAACATACCTTTAATAATAACAAATGATAAACGGAAGAATGAAGAATTTAATAAAATCTATAATTCTAGAATATTCTATTATTTATAATAATGAATATTCACTATGGGAAAAGGAATTTTCAAGCCCATCCCAAAATCAATTCATAATAATTTTGAATAATGAAAAAAACAAAACAAAAAATCAAATTGACTTTGTTCAATGAAAAAAACTAGACAAAGAATTTTACCTTTTTTCACTCAAACGATAAATGAATGTTGATGGCGTCGTTTTCTTTTTTCGGTTGTCGACGGTTTGGATGATGATGATGAATTTGCAGAAAAAAATTCAAATTCAAAAAATCAACAACAAAACAAAACCAGATTAGGAATTGGATTTTTTTTTTGAAAAAATAATCCAATGTGAATGATGATCACAAATACGTCAAACAGCAACTAGCTTTGCTTAGTTAGCTTGAATCGAATCAAATCTGATGTAGCAATGTAAAGAGAGGAAAAATGAAAATACTGAAAATCAAATTTTACCACCAGGATGATGATAATAATTTATGTAATGGTTATGTGTAGGATATGACAAAGACAATGATAATTTATTGAAAAAAAATCTTCAAATGAAGATATTCAATAAATTTTTCTTGAGAAAAAAATGTCTGAAATCCAAGTTTGGTCATTTTTGGTTGAACAACAAAAACAATATTAATAAATACGTTGTTGAAACTTGTTTCCCTTGAAATTGTTCTGTCGTTGTCATTGTTAACGATAATGATTGTATTCTGTTGTTTTATATCATTTCGAATTGAATTTGATATAAAGTACATTCATTGTTGTTGTTTGTCAACACTATTGATGATGATGATCATTTCAAATATTTTTTTCCCAATTAATTGCAATCGATTTCCTTTCAATCAATCAATGAAATTGAAAATAAATAGTAAAGTTATGACGAATGATGTAGGATGTTTGTCATCAACTATACCTAATCAAAAAACATCAAAAGGAAAAAACCAAAATCAAAATTCAAATTCAATTAGCAAATCAATCAATTAATAATAATAATGATGGTAATCAAAATTTACCTTGTTTCTTTTTCAATTGATTTGCAAAATAAGCTCGATCGATTAAGCTGATGATGATATTTATGAATTATAACAATTATTCATCGATAAATGTTCAAATCAAATCAACAAAATTCACAGTGATCATTTCACATTTTAAAAACAAAAAAAAACGCCGAAATCACATACATGGATAGAAACAAAACAAAACAAAACTTTTCACAATATTTTTCATTTCGCCATTGAAACTATGGTGAATCCAATGGTAAAATGGGCTTTTTTAATGCTCTCTCTCTTCGTTTCGCTTTTGAATATTAACCACATAGACACACCACACCACAAACAGAAGATATATTCAAGTTTTGTTATGTTTCGTTCTCCCTGTCTCTCTCCCTCTTGTTCTCCTTTCTAGTTTTGTCCTTTGCTAACAACCACCCGAAAACATTGACAAATTTGATGGAAAAACAAAATTGAAATATGAATTCTGTTGCTGATGCTTTGTGTGGTTATTGGATGTTATGTTATGAATCGAGATGAAAAAAATGATGCGGCTTTTTGATAATGATGATGATGCTCCAATGTTTTTTGACAACATAACCAACCAATCAATTGACAAATAATGTCAAAGATATAATCATTGGTTCGTTTGGTTGTTTTCGATGAAATGATTCAAACAAACAGTAAACACAAACACACAGCATTACAATATCGCAATATTCGCAACTGTTGGCCAAAATCAACAACAAAACAATCGTTGCGCCGAATCCAATTCCATCAACCGAAATAAATAAATAAAATGAAGATTCATTTCAATGATAGGCGAAAAAAATTCTTTAGTGAAATTTCGAGTCATGTTGCCCGAGTTTGCCTGTTTTATTTTGGTGCAATGGCAATGATGATGATGACGCCGGGCGTTCGTTGTTTGTCGTCGTCGTCGTCGAAAAAAATATAGCCAAATTGTTGATGGCAACGATGATGACGCCGACGCCGTAGTTTATCAACAACAACAGAAAAAATATCATTAAATTTTGGCGGCCATCATTGGTGATATATATTCCATTCATACGAAATTGAAAACAACAACAAAAAAACTCGTCGTCGTCGTCGTTGAAGAGTCGACTCTCAAACCTGATGCAGCTTCATAAGTCATCATCATTAACATTAACATTGGATATAATCCGAGAAACGAAAAAGAAAACAAACCCGGTTTTATTTTCTTTTTCATTATATTGGATATCCGATGATGATGATGATGATGCGGGTAATCATTCGGGTAATCATCATATTCATGATATTCAGCATTCCGTTTTATTACCCGTCATAAATTTGAAGAAATTTGAGAATCAATATTGTTTAGTCAAGTTTGTGTAAATACCAGTTTTCTGGCACCATTGAATGGTTAAAATGAAAAATGGTGCAATGAAGTTATGTTATGCAATGTCAATCTATAGATAGGTTTTTTGATGAAAATTCCACATGTTTTTTTGGTCTTCATTCGAAAAAATCAATCGATCAAACGTTTATTTTTTTGGCTTGAAATTTAAATTTTGTTTTTTCCGAAAATAAACAAATCAAATTGAAAACTTTTTCAGGCAAATTTTTTATTCTTGACATCCACGAAAAAAACGAAATGAAAAAATATAAATTTTTCGATAGTTTTTTCTTCACCTAAACAACAAACGACAATGATAGGACAAATTTTGCAACAACAACAAAATACATACCCAAAATGTGAAAAGAGTTCATTCATCCACCCGAAATCGGTGGTATCAATGCAATCGTATCACCGGAATTAATTTCTACCGATTCATTTAACGATAAATATTTTAGATTCAATGCTATAGCGATAGTTTGTTCAATTGGTTGGAGTTGTGGCCACTTTATTTGGCATAAAAATTTTCGTAAATCATATGCTCGTGGCCACGATGATTGCAATGTTAATCGTATTTCACCACCATTATTCGATTGATCATTCGAAGATTCATTGACCCTTGAATGTTGTTGTAATAATAAATCCCTTGCACCGGCAAAAGCTAAAATCGATACTTCAACTTGATTGGGCGTCAAAATCGAATCCATCATCATAATTGCATTTTCAATAAGAAATTATTATTTTTTTGGTCGCTAATAAAACAAAACAAAAAATATTGACATCTGTGATACCATCATCACTATAATCGATAGTATCGAATCGAATGGATTATTTATTGGAGGAAACACTTTACATTGTACGTTATTTGGGATTAATTTTTAATCAAATTATGATGATGAAATTACAATTGATTAATACAAATAAAGAATTATAAATAATAATTATATTTTCTTTAAAAATCCATAATCAATGTTTTTTAAAAATGATAATAATTATCTGCTGCTTACCAGCTAATGAATAGTGTGTGAATGTATTTACAAAAATTGTATTCCTGTTACAAGTTTTATTCAATTTCAAATAGAAGGATTTGTGCCAATCTAGATAGATGATGTTCAAAAATTTCAATCAATTAATATGAATGATGAGAATATATTCGATGTGGGTGTGGGTGATGTAACAATGTAGCAGCGATAAGAAAAAATTGTCATGTGTCAAATGTCACAATAATAATTATATCTTTGTTTGTATGGAATATCATATGATATTGAAGAAAAAATTGTCAATTGAAAATGCAAAAAATGTAATGAGATGATTACGATGATGATGTTGTTGCCATTGATTAATAATAATTAATAAATCGTATTCGTGTCATTCTCAGCACAAATAAATAAATATATTCAATATAAAAGAAATGAAAGGAAGATCCATGTTCGCCATCAGATTGATCATGATACTGTCGTCGATACCATATGTTCATCATATTTTAGTCCTTTTGTTATATTCAATTCGGAATATGGCATTTCAGCATTTTGATATAATTCAATGGCCATTTGTTTTTTCAAAACTAATAATGCATAAAATTTTTGTGCAACCTATGTTAACAACAAAAAAAGATTAATCAATTTCACCAACAAAGATTCATTCATTTTGAATACTAACCAATTTTCGTTTATTATTACGAACTAGATTAGTAAATTGTATATGACCATTATCATCCAATTGTACGGCCATATATTTTAGTAATAAATTCGAACGTTTTGTTCGTATACGTTCTTCATATTGATCAATTGTTTCATCTGGTAACATTTCTTCGGCCTGAAATGGATGAAAAGTTTTATTTTTGAACAAAATAACAAACAAAAGTTAAACAACATACCGGTCCAACAGACATTGGTGCAGCATAGTCAAAAATATCGTCCTCTTCTTCTTCATCACGTTCTTCGTCGGATTGTTGATCTTGTGGCAAAAAATTTTTATCAATATGATCCATTTGATAGCTGCCACCATCAACACCGTGTAAATCATTGGAAGTATGATCACGAAATCCAGGTATTGAACTATTATCATTTAATAAATTACTTGAATCTATTACAGCTGATGTTCTCTCAGCATCAGTTCCCGAATGATTCAATTTATTTAAATCATATTTTGAATTTTCACGTTGCCTTTTATTTGAGATACCAATATCTTTATTTTCCTTGTCTTCCATTTTTTTACGTTTACGTTGTGAGGGTGCGGGTGATTGCATATTTTTCATTGAAATACGTGGTGTTCTTGGTGGTTGTGGTGATTCAGGTTGTTGTTGCTGATAATCATCATTGATTGGTTGTAAAGGATCCATCATCATCATCATCGATGGATCCGAGATACCATCCCCATTCAATGTATGATGCCGACCAAATTCATCACCGTCAGCCAAAGGATAAATATTACGTTCATCAAGCAGATCATCTTCTTCGTTCAATTCTTCATAACGATTTGTTATTAAATTTCTTGAATAATAATGAAACAATGCTTTGGCCGAAATGCAACGTTCAGGTAATGTAAACAATTTATCACTTAAACCAGTCTTTTTCCAATTCATTAGCATTTTATTCGGTGGTGCAAGATCTAAATTCGTCACAATATCTGTTGTATCGGATAATTGTGCTTTCATTTCTTCGCCGGATAATGTTTTCACTTCATCAATAACCATGCCAATTTTTTTTCGTCGTTTACGTTTTTTGTCCAATACACCAGTCTGTGGGTCGATTGGTTCCAATATCATTGTATTTTGTGATAATTGATTTGCATCTTTTGGATCTATTATTTGATTTGGATCATCATTCGCTATATCATCATTATTATTCAATTGATTTCCCACAATAGTATTATCAGCAATCGAATTGAATGGATCAACATCACCTAATGTTGAATCAGGACTTGATGCACCGCCAAATGAACCGGGCACACCAAAGCTTTCTGCATCACTTGCATCCGACATGACTGAATGTGGTCTTTCCGGCTGTTCATGTTGCGATTGGCCACCATTTTCAATGTTGCTCAAAGCGTCTTTATTTCCATCCAAACCATTTTCCATATTCAAATCATTTTTATTTAGATTATCGGGCATTGGCATATTGAATACATCATCTGCATCAACATCATCAACAATACCGACACCAAGTTGGCCGCCAAAACCATCATCCAAAGCAGGACGATCGAACAGATCGATGTTATTGTTATTTTTCAATGATATGCCACTATCATTCAATGATGTATGATCTAAAGTAGAATCTTTGATATTGATCGATCCGCCACCAATCGAACCAATTTCACTCCAATCGCGAACATCATTCATCATTAATGGATCATCAACATGTATCGAACTAATATCTTCAACCAATGTAATATTGCGAATATTGGCTGTTGTTGTTGGCGTAGTTTCCAAATGTAATTGTGGTTCGGCCATCAAATCAAAATCATTAATAAAATCAAACATTTCGGGCAATGTAATTGCACTGATTGCAGCTTCAGTTTTACCATCCGGTAAATCGACAACACCCGGTCGAAATGCTGATTTAATTTTGAATGCAGCATCTTGACAATCTTGTAGCAGATATAATGCTTTGCGTGAATATATTCGTACAATACCAAGCAGCAAATGGGACGATGTTCGTAATGATAATTTTATCTTTTCGGGAAAATCATTTTGAAAAAGTAAGTAAAAATCAATTTTTCCAAAAAAAACTTACTTTTGGCTGAAGTATTGAATCAACACTTTCGACGATATTTGTTTCAAGAATTTGTGCTTTTGTTATTTTTTTATCCCAATGTGCAGCCAACCAAACACGTGCTAATGGGCCTTTTTTACCCAATACAAATACCGAATAAAACATTTTGCTTTTTTCAAAATATAAATATGACTATAATTTTTCTGCAATAATCAAAGTTTTTATTTGATTGATTTCATCGGCTCATCGATAATCAATCAATGATGATAATGTGATCGTTTAGATGTCGTTTATCTATTTTGAAAAGAAAAAAAATATTTGAAAAAAAAATTCCATTGAATAAGATTAATTCAAAACAACAAAACGAAAAATAGCAGAAAAAAATTTGCCGCCAAAAATCAAAAAGCCGCGCAAAAAAAACAAATATTTTTCTCATTTTTACAAGCGGCATAGCTTATCATCAGTATCGAACGAAAAAACGTGTAAAGCACGTAATGAGAAAAATAATGGGCGGTAACATAAACTGCTATTGGTCGAATTCAAAATAACCGCCATTGTTTAATAGCCAAACAAAATCATTTGTGTGAACCGTTGACGTTGTTGGTTGGGGCGACTCAAAAAAATCCTAACGAAAGGACCATCCATAAAATCTATGCACAAAAAATATCTCAAGAATTTATTGTTTTTGAAAATTCTTTACTTGAATTCTGATAATTTCCATTGGAATAATTAGATAGAGTGAAAAAAATCAAAAATGAAAAGATGATTGTGGACATACCATCAAAAAGAAAGCGATGATTAAATCTTGAACATCACCAATTTTATCGTTCGTTCGAATTCCGCGAATCGATAATTGAAAATGATGAATGCAACAATATAACGTTTTATACACACAACACACACACATTTAGCTTTTCGAAAAAATTCGACAAACAGATTACAAGATTAACTAAAGGATTAACACACCAATGTTGAACATCAATACACATTCAACAAACAGAATCCGATGATTTTTTGTTTGTTCGGCATAAAAAGAAACTAAATGAATTCATTCAAGTCAGGTGATGATTATTCAATTTCGAGAAAACGAAAAAACAATAGAATAATTCTATTTAAACAAAAATCAAGTGATGCACACACACTATTCTTATTCCAAATTTTGGATGCTGTTGTTGTTGTTTTAAGCAATGAAAAAAACGATTTTTCCAAAATGATGAAAGATGCAATTTTGGCCAAACAAAACACAAATCTTTTTTGAAAAAAATATAATTTTGTTTTAATCCAAAACCGACTACGACGACGATGATCAAATGATAATCAAACAAACATACAAGGATGGCAAGCGGCGCAGTGTGGCGAGCAAACAAACCAAAACGAAAAAAAAATTTACAAATTTCCTAAAAAAACCAAAACCCCAAAAAAAAAATAAAAACGACGAGCAATGGAAGCAACGAAAAAAATCAAGAAAAAAAGGCAGGCAGGCAGGCTATACACAGAAAAATCAAAAAAAATGCTCGGTGTTTGATTGTGATAACACTGGAATGATGATGACTGTGGCTCGCCATTTCTCTCGAGGATATCAAACCTGCCTGTTTCTATAGATTTTTATTCTTACAAACGCCATTCCATAGATGGCAACATTGTAGCTATCGTTGGATGGGGTGGATAATAGAAAATGCCTGTATATTTTTTCGTAACACATTTTAATGCTGCTTCCACATTGTGTGTATCACTATCATTATTGTAAGTGTAAGGGGTTCTGATTTCAGTTTGTTACTCTTCGAAGAAGAAAAAGAAGTAAAATATGGCGGCATGTTTTAAAAAGTTAGTTACTAAGAGGTACAAAAAATCGCCCATGCGCAGTTCAACTTTTTTTTAACCCCCGTTTCACAATCCAAAAGCAAAAAAATTAAATTAGGATGTTGTTTTTCGGTTGCAATTTTTCAAAAAAAAAAATTAAGTTTTTGTTAAAATTTAATTGATTGAAAATTTAACAAATTAAATAATTGTCTACAGTTGGAAATGATTTTTCGTTTTTTGCCAAAAATATTCCAGAATTTTCCATTTTTCCCCTCTTCCTCTCTCTCTAATGAGTTCAATTTTTTTTTTGAAAAAAACTAACGCACAACTATCGATACCGCTGTTCCAAAGTATCGATTGTTTTTTTCATTGTGTGTCTGTATGCGTGTGTTTGTTAATTTGCTGTGTGTGTGAAACTCTTTCTTTATCATCATCTTGAATGAGTTTCTAATTTTTGTTTTTTTTTTTGGTTTTGTTTTTAATTAAAAAATCAATATCGAGCTCATATCGAATTGTGACACTTTTTCTTTTTTCTCCCTTCGTTCATCTTGTCAAGCAAGCATTTGTTGATTTCCTCTTCCAAATCGAAAAAACCAATACAAACAACAACCAAATCGAATATAATGGCCGAAGACGCAAAGGAAAGTTCACCGGAATATATTAAAATCAAAGTTGTCGGACAGGATACAACTGAATTACATTTTCGTGTAAAAAAAACGACATCATTTTCGAAACTGAAAAAATCCTATAGCGATCGAGTTGGTGTACCATTGTCATCATTACGTTTTCTATTTGATGGCCGCCGAATCGATGATAGTGATACACCACAATCATTGGAAATGGAAGAAGAAGATGTGATAGAAGTGTTTCAGGAACAAACTGGTGGTTCAAATCAACCTCGATCATCATTGATTTTTGTTTGAATCCAATGGACACCAAATCGAAAAGCAAAATTATGAAACAAATTTCTTTTTTCAAATTAAATAAATTGTATTGGCACCATCATCATTTCATCATCTATTAATCATCATTGTTCTTTTCATCGTCATTTACAAATTTCAACAAAAACAAACTGTCATTTTCACACAATTAATCCCTCATACACATACCAATTGTATTCGTTTCCAAACAAAAACAAACATTAATGTTTTCAATTTTGCAAAAACAAAAATCCAAGATTCATCACATTAACCACATTTTGTA
>ERZ500997.625-NODE-625-length-10080-cov-5.840798_pt1 | contig 10080 bp, 2 predicted proteins | sample MGYA00248826_ERZ500997 | MGnify/ENA primary metagenome ERZ500997 (study PRJEB25958, sample SAMN03398524) | human skin metagenome | study: EMG produced TPA metagenomics assembly of the Human Skin Microbiome Metagenome (human skin metagenome) data set.
AAATAACTTCGAAAAAAAAATTCAAAAAAAAAACAAATTCAAAAAAGAATAGCCATAAATAAATTGGATAAACAGAAAAATTTGATTAAAATTGGCACATGAATGGTGTGTGTGTTTGAATTGAAAATTAATACTGGCAGAAACTAATGGTGAAGCTCTTTCTGGAATTTTTTTTTCGAAGTTATTTTTCAAAATAATATTTACATGCATCGGCTGTAGAAAAATTTACAATAACGAAAATGACTAGAATTACGTTGGTTACCAACCACCACCGGTTGAATTACCACCACCAACGCCCGTATATACAGAATAAGCACCATAGGAATTATTATTTTCCAATTCATCATCAATCATTGTTGGCTGTTTATTATTAATGGATTGTGATGATTGCGTTGGTGGCAAAGGTGGCTGTGGTGGTGGTGGTATTCGATGATTCATTATCGGTAATTGTGGTGGTGGTGGTAGCGGTAACGAAGCTAAAGAATTTCCTGCGTTTGTTTGAGATTCACGTAAATCCTGTAATGTTAAAATATGTGGATGTGCTGATGATAATTCGCTAACGCTAGGACTTAATCGTGATAATGGTGCATGATGATGATGATGATGCGGATGTCCTTTCGATGTTTGACTATTCAAATGATGCATATTAATACGATCACGATTTCGATATCCTTTATAATGATAAACAATATCAATATCGGATGGTGCAATTGATGATGCATTTTCTAGATCATAATGTTCGGCACTGGCCAAAATATTACTATAATTATCAGTATAGTTTTCCGAATTTGAATGTGTATAAATTGATGATACTATCGTTGGTGGTGGTGAATTCACCAACTGATGATGAACATTTGGATTCGAATTTATTATCGACGATGGTGGCAATGGCGGTGGTAACGTAGGTGGTGATTGCGCTACTACAATATCCGGTTTTATTGGCATACGTGATGTCGTCGTCGATGATGATGATAATTGATTGACAGGTAAACGTTGTTGTTGCGTAGTTTTACGGATTGAATTTCTAGTTTGATTCATAATCTGATTATTATTAGTCGATTGCGGCGAAGAAATACAATGTTGTTGTTGTTGTTGCTGTGATGTTACTTGCGATAATGATGATACTTGAGATAAATTTGAATTCAAACGGACATGTTGCGTTGATGCTGATATTGTCGGCGGTTGTTGTTGTTGTTGTGATCGATGTTGATTTGTAACAGCGGCTGCCGCAATACTGTTGATTATTTCTTGTTGTTGTTGAGCTTGTTGTTGTTGTTGTTGTAATCGTTGTACCATATCATTCGAAAATTGACAATGAATATCATAAGGAGATCTTAGCGTAGAATTACAACCACCATTAATATTTAGATTGGAAATTTTTCTTGTTTCAGATAAAAGTCGTTTTCGTTGATTATGATAAACAAGAAAGCTTGTCGATATTACCAAAATTAATATGACAAAAAAGAATATAACAACCATAACACCAATTGACATTGGATCAGTTTTCATTGATGATGCATGATATAGTTTATCCGAATCAATTAAATCTAGAAAAAAATTAATTGTGAAAAAATTAAAAATTTTCAACAACAAAAATTCACTAAATAAAAAAAAACTTACTGTAACCAATAAAATCTTCAATATCTTCGATCCATACATTAAACGGTATTGTTGTTTGTTTTGAATACCATGCACAATCTTGAGCGGTAATCATCAATGAATAACCGGTAATAATTTCATAATCTAAATTATTACGAAGTTTCAATTCACCTGTTGTTTCATTCATTGTAAATGGCATTTTTATACCGGCTAATTCATCAATATGATCAATTAATTCATAAGAACTAAGATTCTTTTTGAATAAATTTCCCAATGAATCTTTATAGCTGATTGCCAGATAATCATCTAGGTTTTTATTCCAATATAATTTGTTTACAGTGAATGAAAAACGAATCTGGCTATTCAATGAATCGATTGGTAAATCTGCATCTTGAGCTTCAAATCGATAGATCAATAATTGTTGATTTGATTGAACAAAACGTTCCGAAATTGTTATCGATGAATTCGTTTCCAAAGATGGTTTCGTAAAAATTGGTGCAAATTGATTTTGATTAATTATCGATAAATTTACCGTAAATATTTCATAATTGTTATCAATACGAATCGGATAAACATTGTTGTTTTGAACAATCGATTCACCATTAAATAAAAGTTGATTATATTGAGTTCGGACAATATTTTGATCATTATTCGATTGATTCAATAATCGAATCATTGCATTCGATGTAAACAATAATGTTTCATTTTTCAAATCAACAGGAATCTGAATTCGAATAACATTATCGGTACTATTTTGACCTTTGGAATAATAACGAATCAAAATAGTTGCTTGATTTGAATTTGGTCGACGACCAGAATCCATTGCAATCACTGTTAATTGATGATTATTTAAAAATGACATTTCACGTTCATATAGTTTCGATGGTAATTGTCGTTGAATAATTTCACCAGTTTTTGAATTGATTGAAAAATATTTTGATCTTTCTTTCAAACGATATCTAACAATTCCATTCAAAGATTTATCCTGATCAATTGCATGAACTTTTCCGATTGTACGATTTTGGATGGAATATCTATCATAAACAACATTAAATTCATATGATGGTTGTTCGAATTCCGGACGGCAATCATTTTCATCCAAAACATAAATAGTAACTGTTGTTTGTGATTTCCAACTACCATCATCAGCACTAACAGTAAGAAAATATTGTTCTTTCCGTTCACGATCTAATCGATTGATTAGATAGACGTTTCCATTAAACGAATCAATACGAAATGTTTCCGTTTCAGTTAATAAACTATAAGTTACTTTGGAATTATTACCCAAATCTTTATCCAGACTTTGTACTTGAATAATGAAACTTTCAATTGGTGTTTGTTCACTAATATTTGTTCGTAATAAATGTGTAAAACGTGGTGGATTATCATTTTTATCTTCAACGTTTATCAAAACTATTGCTGTACTTTTAAGTCCATCATCATCGGTAGCTGCAATTGTCAATCGAAAATGATCAATTAATTCACGATCAATTTTCATTGTCGTAAATATATGACCAGTATTCGGATCGATTCGAAATGGTAATTGATTATTATCATCATCAATGATTGAATATTTTATCTGTGTATCTGATGCATCCAAATCATTTGCCCAAACTTGTGCGACAAAAATATCTGCTTCTTCTTCCGATATTGATACATTATAAATTGATTCAATAAATTGTGGTGGATTATCATTTTCATTAACCACATTCAATCGTATGAATATAAATTGATATTGATGATTAGTAGTAGATGATGCTTGTAGATAAAGATCATATGATTTGATTGTTTCATAATCTAATGGTTTAGTATTGATCAATGATCGATTAACAATTGAAAAATAATTATATAAATCACCAGCATATAATTCAATCGATAAGGAATCAATATTTGTTTCAAATTGATAAAGATTTTGATTTAAAACATTAGTTTCGGATATAAATAATTCGATGAAATTTTTTCCACGAATCAATTCAGTTTCACGATCATCATCATTATCATTGATCCAATCAAATTCAATTGAATATTCTGCACTTAATTGATTTGTATCCGATTGATCAGTCAAAATCAGATCAATTTGATTGATTTGCATCAACATTTCTTCATTTAAATTACGACTATCGGTTTTAATTACACCAGTTTGATCATCAACATGGAAAACATTGTAAAGACTGTCATCATCAAGTCGTACCTGAACACGGCCATTCATTCCTTCATCACAATCAAATATTTCAAGACCGATAAGCGGAAAATTATGTTCGAAAATTGATGATAATTTTTTCGTTGAAATTTGTAATTTTAACACAGGAGAATTGGCAACTGTTGTCATACCATTAATTCGATTGATTTTAGGTGAACAATCATTTTGATCATCAATAACTATTGATACGTTTGTTCGAATCGTATGTTTTGAATCCGAAACGATAATTTCCATTGGAAATCGGGATTGTTGTTCACGATCAAACATTGTTGATGATTGTTGCAAACGTATCCAACCATTTGAATCGATTGAAAATCTACCATTATAAGTTTGATTCAATCGATATTCAATAATATCCGATTCATCTGCGTCTTCAACTTTAATTTGACCAATTGAAAAATTTGAATCGTAATGAAAATTTTCTTTAAGATGAAAAATTTCATTCGTTAATGATGGTAATGATAAAGGATTAACAAATCTTGGAAAATTATCATTAATATCGATAATATTGATTGCGATTTTAACCATATTTGACAGTCTTGATAATGAATCAATAGCCATTAATTTTAATTCAATAATATTTGATTGTTGTTGTTGTTCTATTTGTAAATGTTCACGATCGATTGGTCGTATAATCGATAGTATTGCATTGGATGAATTCAGGTGAAAACTATCATTAAAATTATTCATAAGTAAATAATTAATATGATTCATTGATGATGATAATGATCGTAAATGATGTTTATTTTCATTTGAAACATGTTTAACCTGTGATGACGAGGAACGTGCTGAAAATTGACCAACAACACCCAATTGATTTTCAAACCAATTGATTTCATAACGATTCTGATCGAACATTGGTTTTTCATCCAATACATTCACAATGTTTATACGAATATTAACCGTATCAATATTACCCGAACGATCAATAGCATTAATTTTTAAATTATATTCATTGATTTCTTCAAAATTTAAATCCAATGCAACAATAATACAATTATCATCATCAATTTGAAATGTACCAAATGAATTACCAGCAATTATTTTATAATTAATTTCATCAGTTGGATCAAGATCTTGTGCATCAAGTTGAAAAACCGAATGACCAATAGTTATATTTTCATAAACATTTAGGTCATATGAATGTTGACGAAACACGGGTGAATTATCATTGAGATCATCAATATCTACGCGACAATGATGATCAGTTGAACGACCACCATAATCAGTAGCACGAATAATTAAATCAAAATGATCATTTTGCTCACGATCAATCAATGATGTTATTTTCAATTGACCATCAATTGGACCAATTATAAATGGTAAATCTGTTGCATTGTTTTCCGAAATCAATTCATATTGAACATAACTATTTGGTGGTGAATCCGAATCTTTTGCTTCAAACGTATAAACAATTGTATCGATTGGTGTGTTTTCTGCCATTCGAATATTTCGAGATATTTTATCCGAAAAAATTGGATAATTATCATTTTCATCCAAAATATTAATAATGAGTGTTGCTGTTGTATTTAAATAACCATCTGATGCAATTGCTGTTAGATTGATTGATGATTGTGATTCATGATCTAATGGACGAATAATCGATAAACAACCGGTTTGATAATCGATTTGTATTTGTTGTTGTTGTTGTTGTCGATTGTTGTTGTTATCACCATTATTATCGATCAAATAATATGTTATATTCATAATAACATCATTGGTTTGATTTAGTAATGAATCGTGGATGTTTTGTTGTCGATGGTTAACCAAATCGGCATCGAATGCCTGCAAACAGATAATATTGTTGGCAATTTTATTTTCCATAATATCAATACGATATATGTTGGATTCGAATACAGGTGGATTATCCGAAAGATTTATCAATTTGAATGTAACTCGTATTGGATGTGAACGAAATTTTCCATCACTAGCAATAATTTTTAAACGATATTCATCGGAATCTTTTTCATAATCAAGTTTTTTCAATAATGTAAATTGTCCGCTACGTGAATCTAATGAAAATATTGATGATACCAGATCATTTATCATTCGACCATCATCATCATCACCATCATCATTATCATCGACAATTGAATAGATTAGATTCTTGTTACTTATATCTGCATCATATGCTTGTATTTGACCGATCTACAAAAAAAAAATTTAACAAAACAATAACAACAACAATCGATTAAATAACATTGATAATTAGGCCATCATTATCATCAAGATCATCAACAGAAACTTACAATTGTTCCTCTTTCGGTATTTTCCCTTATACCAAATATATATTCAGATTGATTGAAAAAGGGTTGATTATCATTTTCCTGTGTACAAGTAATACAAATAACATTTTTTTTAATATCTAAACATCACTAAACAAATAAAAAACTTACATCAATAATATGAATATCGATCAATGATGTAAGAAGATAAATGCCATCCGAAACACCGAATAAAATTCTATATTTATCGATTTTCTCACAATCCAATGGTGACTGTAAAGTGATTAAAGTAAATAAATAAATATGATATCCATTGATAAGGATTGAGGTAAAAAAACAATTGTTGTTTGAAACATACCTGTAATGTAAATATACCGGTTTTACGATTCAATGTAAATATACTATTGGATGAACAGGTAGAACAATTGATAATTTGAAAATCAAATTTATTATTTAGATCTTCATCGGCAATCATTTTTGAAATATCAAATATATCCGAACCGGGTGATAATGTTTCAGATATTTCGATTATAATCGATGTATTTGTTAAATATGGTGGATTATCATTTTGATCCAAAATGTTGATATGAATATTTTGTCGTTGCAGATATCGATTATCAGGTCCAATAACTAATATCTGTAATAATCGTTTATCTAACATTTCACGATCAATCAGATCGACAACAGTTATTATACCGGTTATTTTGTTTACTTCAAAATTACGATCAGTTGCATTGATTAGATAAAAATGGCAATCAGATGATGATGATCGATGATCATGATGACATTCTAATCGATGAATTTCCGTTGATAATGGTAAATTTTCATTAATATCCAATCGAATATCGATTACATCTAACCATGGTCGATTTGAATCGATTGGAATAAATTCAATAAGATCAAATGTTTTCAAACCACCACCATCAGTAGCACTAACATTCACAAGAATTGGTTTCGCATCAGTTAAAATAGCCGGCATTATGGTAGTTTTGGTTCGAAAAACACCAGTAAATGGATCCAAATCAAACAAATGTCCATATGATGAATATTCAATTTTATAGGTAATGGCACTATTTACACCTAGATCCAAATCGATTGCTTTTACTGAACCAACAATAGTATTTGGTTGTTGTTGATTATTATCGATAACAATTGTGTTCGGTGTTATAAACATTGGTTGTTCATCATTAACATCATCAATAATGAATATGATTTTCATACGATCCAAATGGCCAACATTATCATGAACAGATAATCGTAAATTTATTGATTCAATTACTTCACGATCCAGATTATTCATATTGATTATTTCACCAGTTTCACTATTCAATTTCAATGGACAATTATTTGAATCATGTTTATGTTGTGTTTCTTGTTGTTGATTTGAATTTGAATTCAAATTATCATCATTCGAATTACCATCATCATCATCCAACCGATAAATATTACGATGTGTATGATAATGTGTATTACAGGCATCGATTTCAAAACGTAATTGATCATTTTGATCACAATCATATGCTTGTAATGATAATAATTTACTACCAATATCGATATTTTCTTTTACGCGTATTACTTCGGTTTCAGTTCGCCGAATGAATGTTGGTAAACAATCATTAATGTCGACAATGTTAATACGTATTGATCTTGAACTTGCAACACGATTCAATGTTGTTTCAATCAATGTTACATTAAGTAAGTGTTGATGATTTTTTTCATAATCTAATCGATTTATAACAACAAGTTTATCACCGAGTATATCAAAATATTTTTGCCTTCCAAATTGTTGTTGATTATCAATGGCAAAATGAAACAATCGATTTGAACCTAGATCATGATCGATTGCTTCGAATCGATAGATTTCTTCACCAATCGATATATTTTCAGCAACATTTAATTCTAATAAATTTTCCGAAAAATTTATCCATTCTGGTTGACAATCATTAAAATCTTCGATCAGAATTTTTAGATAAAATTGACTTGCAAAATGGCCATCACTTGCTTCGATAATTAATTGATAATTATCACGTGTTTCACGATCCAATTGTTTTGTTAATATTAACAGACCTGTTGTTTTGTTGATTGTAGCAATGATCATATCAGATTCATTCGATACTAATCGATAATTGATTTTAGAATCAATATCCAAATCTAGAGCTTCAAATTGTGTTAAAATAGTACCAATTTGAGCTGTTTCGATAACAATCATTTCACCAAACATTGAAACATCCTGATCATCATTTTGATGTGTTATGGTAACATTTGCAGGCACTTCAAATTTAGGTCGATTATCATTATTATCAAGAATTTCGATTCGAACCAATGTTTGTGTTTGATAGGATTTTTCATCAATTGGTTGATCCTGAGCCTGTACAATAACTTCAAAACGTTGTAATTGTTCACGATCATAATTGACAGTTGTCCACAGATAACCATTGATAGGATCAATTTCCAAATAAGAACTATAATAAGAATTTACAATACTATATACAATTTGTGCATTACGACCCCAATCGTTGTCCGTAGCATGTACCTGGCCAATATAGAAACTTTGTGAAATGGAAATATTTTCCGGAATTTGAAATTCATAAATATCTTGATCGAATACGGGTTTATTATCGTTAACATCTTGGATATGGATTAACATTTGCATTGTATCTACAGGAACGGTATTGTTGACTGATAATTCCGCATTGAACATATTAATATTGAACATAATTAGATCGGTTATTTCACGATCTAATCGTTGACGAATATAAAGTTGACCATTTGGTAATATGGCAAAATTATTCAATAATGACGACGAATCATTATCATTATTCAATGGCGCCAATTGAAAAACAAATGAATCATTTTGAAGATTTTCAATATTAATTTCATAAAATTTTTCATTCACAGCAATTGATTCGGTGAGAAAAATTTCGACAAATTTTCGTTGGAAATGAGGTTTTCGCCATTCAGATTGTAAAACTGGTTTGATTTTGATAAATAGCCTGATGATGGCCATTGAATGATGATCATCATCATGATGGTAACAATTTATCGTCGTTTTTGTTAAAGTTGATTGTTGTTGTTGGTCATCAATTTTCTGTTCTCGATTTTTATCAATAGCCTCGATTGTTACTTTTATCAATGGATAAATGTTTGATGATGATGATTTTTTCATAATATTATTGTTGTTGTTGTTGATCATTGTTTTGGCCAATTTCAGTTCATCATTATCGATCTTGAACATATCGAATGGATTATCAATCAATCGATAAATGATGGTTGAATTTTGATCATTATCCAAATCGATTGCATTCAAATGTCGTACATTATACATAATGGGAACATTTTCATCAATTTCTATTACATCGAATGGTTTGATGAAATATGGTTGACAATCATCAACATTGATTATGGTAATATTTAAATCAACATAGAAAAAATGATCAAAACGTATTGCAATTAGTTGAAGTTTATAATGCGAACGATATTCATGATCAATAATTTTATTTGTTTTCAATGTTTTTGATTCTAAACGAAAATGTTCATCCAAATCACCTTTAATTATATACAGTTGATATCGATCCAGATTTATATCGTTAAGCTCACCGACAATCGTTCCTATTGGAACATTTTCCTGTACTTCAAAATGATATGATTGTCGTTGATTAGGATGATTGATGAAATCAGTATTATTATTATTATTAATATGATTATCAATCAAAAATATATTCATACGAGTTTGATTATGACCAAATGAACAACCAATACAATCAATATTGAATGAAAAATGATTTTTTAGTCTATTATTACGTAATGAACGAATATTGGCATTATTTTTGAAACGCATTTCTCCCTGATTATTAACATGGAAAAATTGTCGAACAAAATCATCATCATCATCATCATCGTGAATACGATAACTTAGGGGAATTTGAAAATCATTTGAACGAATCTGAAGTTTTTGTAGAATAACCGAATAATTTAGCATACTGATTGCATGTATCGGTATAAATGAATAATATTGTTTTGGATACAATTCAGGTAATTGATCATCAACATTTTGTA
>ERZ500997.626-NODE-626-length-10059-cov-6.123950_pt1 | contig 10059 bp, 9 predicted proteins | sample MGYA00248826_ERZ500997 | MGnify/ENA primary metagenome ERZ500997 (study PRJEB25958, sample SAMN03398524) | human skin metagenome | study: EMG produced TPA metagenomics assembly of the Human Skin Microbiome Metagenome (human skin metagenome) data set.
TAATTATTTAAATGAAAACATTTTGAAATTCTTTGATTGAAATTCTTCTTTTTGTCTTTTATTTCTCTCATCTAAATTATAGATTTATCTGAATTAAACAATCACCACCACCACCACCACCACTCAGGATCATTTTGATTACCTCTCTCTCTCGTTACATCTTTCATCAATTGCCATCATTGATATTTTACGTTATAAAATAAATCCTTTTTCTTCAAAAGTTATAAAAAAAGAAAAATTCCCAATTCCATTTTGTCATCAAAAAAAAGCAAAATTTTATTTTGTTTTAATGACACAATCACCATCATTCAATTTAATGAAAAACCTTGATGAAGGTCAGGCAAAGAACAAAGATAATTATGATGATGATGAAGATGATCTACAATTCAATGATCCATGTTTGACATGTCTTATACTGTCATTCAATATCGAATATTTTCACATAAACAACAACAACAACAAAATGATCAAAATGACAAAATCATCATTGATTTCAATCAATTTTTTTTTCATACGCATCATTCTTCGAATGATGATTGACATTCAGGGTGAAAAAAAGAGGGAAAAATTGAAAAACGGTAAAGTAGAGGTTTGTCATCTAAATCAAGTTAAATTTAGTAGCGAATATAGTGTCAAATTTGGTATCAGTTGTTTTCAATGTTGTCACACAATTGAAACTGCCAACAAAAAATTTTGGACATAAAATTCAAACAATTACATGGCTATCACAACAATAACAACATTGATGATGATGATTGACAGCAACAACGAAAAAAATTCCGAGAAATTTCCCGTGAAAGATTTGATCATCATTATCATTAAAATAAAATTTTTGCTAGACTTTTTTTTGGAAAAAAATGGATTTTTTTTCCACAGTGTCACCATCAGTTGTTTTTTTCATCTAGATGTCAATAATGATGATGATGATTTAGTAGTTTCTTCGTCGTTGTCGTCGTCATAATTCATGATCGACGAACCGAAAAAAAGAATGGATTTTTCTTTTGTTTTTTTTTTTCAAAGCAAAATGAAATTGGTTCTATGTTTTTTTCAATTCCTTTACACTCATCATCATCATTGAAATTATGAAAATGGAAATTTGTACTCGGTACAGCCAGCTATAGCTATTTTCGTTGAAAACATTTGGTTGAAAATGAAAAACCAGCAAAACAAAAAAATTTACATAATTTTACAATTTATTATGAAACAAAAACAAAAAACAAAAAATTCAATTATACTTGTCCTCAGTTCATTTACAAGTTTCAACACACACACACATACACACATAATAGACAGACAATAACACTTATAACACCAAATAGACATTTATTTCAAATTCAAATGATAATGATGATGACAATGGTGTGATATGTGTGTGTGTGTGTGTGTTGTGTGTTGTATAAATCCACTAATCAAAAATTGTCATTCATTTTGAAAAGAAGAATAGATCATTTAGCATCAATCAAATGTAAACTGTTGAATGATTTGGAAAAACAAGCGAGCTAAATACTTTTCAATGACAAGAATTTCAATGATTTTTGAAATGAAAAACATCAAAGTTTACAAAAATACAAGGGCGTTTCCATGTGTGATTGAGTGAAAATCATCATTTCAATTCAATTTAATTTCTTTTGAGATTAGAAAATTTCATACAAAATAATGTCAAGTGTTATGATACAATCATAATGGTGATAATTAATACGGATATATTTATCATTTCAATCCAATTATCAATGACAATGGTGAGAAAATTTACCATTTGTCACCCCATCTTCTACCCCATAAGAAGATACACATATCCTCATCATCATTATTACATTTAAAACTAATTGATAATTTATTAATTGAATTAATCAATATTTCTGATATGACACCGATATGAGTCGATAGCAAAAGAAATAAAAATAAATTATCATTAAACAAATATCCAAAAATTTAAACCACCACTAAAGTAGCAGAAGAATTTTGTCAGTAACTACAAACACTTGAAATCAATTGATAAATATTAATCAAATCATCATCAATAAATGTTTAAATGATTGATTTATTTATCAAGAAAATAATAATAATAATAATAATATTTGATTAGCAAAGAAAGAAAAAAATATATATATTTCTGTTAAATCGAAAGAATATTCTTTTTCCATAATTACATCCAAACATACACAAAAACATACACACACATGGCTATTTCTACTTATTTTTGTTTGTTTGTTACATTCTTTTTCTTTTCTTCTTTTCTTTTCCTACGAAAATAGTAAATGATTAATCTTAATGATAAAACTTCTTCTTTTTTCCATGGAAAACAAAAATTCTTCTACAAATTCCATTATTATTATTTTGTCAAATATATAATACATTCAAATCTATCCGACAATCGATATATGATTTTTGATAATTTGCAGACAAAAATTTTTCCCTATAGAAGAAAAAAAAACATATCCCAGATCATAGATATCTTTGAACAATGAAAGGGTATGACAATTTCGATCATCATCAGCTTTGTTGATCAGATCATTATGATGATTTAATCCAGTATCCAATGGAAAATGGAAAAAAATTGTCATCGTAATCAATGATAAACCAGAAAAAATAATAATAATCATCATCATATCTCGACAATATTTATTTCGAATGTTTTCTTTCTTCTTTCTGAATTTTGTTCCAAAACTAGATAGATAGATGGATACATTGTGTATAAATGGAATTAATTCTCTCTCTCTCTTGCTCTCTCCTAAGTAACAAATAAGTCGCTTACTTTTTTCCTCTCTTTTCCTATTCCTCATTCTCGTCGTCGTTCGGTATATTTTGTTTTTCAAATTAAATATTTTTTTCTGGCTTTAGTGTAATAGGAATGAGGCAAAAAAACAAAAACAAACTTACTGTATCATTTTCCTTAATGAACTTTGGAAACGTGATGTTTAGCTGATCCGATGGAACTAATCACAATGAATGAATGAATGAATGAATGAATGTTGTTGATGTTGATGTTGTTGAGTTCCAATTCATTCGAATAGCCCGATCCAGTCCAGTACAGTTTCAATTCGGTTTGTTTGTTTTTGGTTTTGGTTTTTTTTGAGGTTCATCATTTTTGTTGTTGTTGTTGTTGTCATTCATTTTTGAATTTACACACGCATACAATATTAATTAAATGATGATGACAATGATGAATGCGGGAAAAAAATCAAATAAAATTTTTGATTAGAAATTTTAAAAATTAAAAAAAAATTTTAATTCAAAAATGAAAAATCGCTAATAGATGTCATTGAAAGCATTCGCGTAACGTCATCTATGAATTTGTATCGAATTGTAAAAAAATTCGATTTTTTTTTTTTACTCATTCTCGGAAACGTAGTTGGAGTTGTATATAAACATATCACAACAACGCACAACTTCCCATTTTATTTTGCGTTTTGTTTTTTGCTTTTTCGAAGATTCGAACTTTTTTTGTTTTCGAACTATTAATTCAACTTTATTTCATTTCGAATATTCGATTTTCATTTGAATGTGTGTGTGAGCGAGCGAAAAACGCTTTTCGATTTCCAAAAAAAAAAACATTTAAAATCAGAATCGATCTTGTAAATTTTGTAAAAATTATCGATCGATAAAAAATGAGTTCTCGAGGACGATCTCGTGCACGTTCTGGTTTTCGTGGTATGGCCAGTTCATTTGGTTCATCACATCAACAACAACGCGAACAATCAGAAATTGAACAACCAAAACAAGAAGAAGAAATTCGATCACAAATTTCTGAATTATCAATTCAAGGTATTTTAAATGTTTTTTTTTCTTTTTGAATTGATTTTCCAAATTTAATTATCCCTAGAACGAAGTGGTCAAACAACACATGAACTTCGATCAACAAGACGTCCTTCAGTTAGTTCTCGAGAACAAAAAGATGAATATCAATCCAGTAGCCGACGTGATGATGAAAGTCGTAGTTCACGCGGTGAAGAACGTGACCCAAGTAGCTATGGTGAACGAAGTGCCGGACGCGGTAGCGGATTCGGTGACCGTGGAGGAGATCGTGAAAGAAGTGAATACGGTGAACGAAGTGCTGGACGTGGTAGCGGATTCGGTGACCGTGGTGGAGATCGTGAAAGAAGTGGATATGGTGAACAAAGTGCCAGACGCGGAAGCGACGAAGGTGATCGTGAAAGAAGTGGATACGGTGAACGAAGTGCCGGTCGTGGTAGCGGATTCGGGGACCGTAGTGAAGATCGGGGAAGAAGTGGATATGGTGACCGCGGAGGAGACCATGAAAGAAGTGGATTTGGTGAACGAAGTGCCGGACGTGGAAACAGTGATCGTGGTAGCGGCCGTGGCGGTTTAAGTGGTGGCCCTGGTGGTGATCGCATGGCACCAAAAAGTTTTTCATCATATCCGGAAACACAGGAATATCCCATTGTAATGCCTAACGAAGTCGAACGCGGCGTCAAAGGTCGTAAGATTGAATTATTGGCAAATTACATGCGGGTTAATGTTCAACCTACTATCGTCTATCAATATAATATTGATTTCAATTTCAAAGACGAAAATGAACGAGCCGAAATCAATGCGGATAATGAACGAAAACAAAAATATTTCTCTCGTAACGCCTTACAATTGGTCACTAAATTTGTCTTATTGAATGCCGAGAATTTTGATTTCGATCGATATGTCTATGATAATGGTAAAAATATTTACACTACCGAAGAAATTGATGTGAGAGGATTGATTAAAAGTTTCGATGCTGATATTGGTGGCAAAACAAAAAAATTTGTAGCCAAACTTGCCAACGTACAGAAAATCGATTTGTCAGGTATTGTTGAATTTTATGCAGGCCGTACATCGGATGTACCACGAGTGGCCATAAATTTTCTTGAAATATTGATACAAAATATATCATTGCAAAAGTTTCATCAACATCGCCGTAATCTGTTCGATATAAAATCTGGTGTTTTTCGTGGCCCAAAAAGTTGGATAAAATTTGTACAAGGTTTTAGTAGTGCTGTACATATAACCGAAATGGGACCATCATTGAATTTACATTTGAAAACATCATGTATGATTTCATTGGAAGCCGAAACATTGTTACAAGCTGTTGCAATGATAGCCGATGGTCGTGATCCACAACATCTTAATCCAAGTGAAATCGAAAGTGTTAGTAAAATTATTCGTGGATTAGAAGTTTATACTACTCATAGTGGTCATAAAGCAAAATATGTAATAAAATCACTTTCACAGTGTCGACCGCATGAACAAACATTTATGATGAAAAAGAATGGCAGTGATGAAGAAACACCCGTTTCCGTTCATGAATATTTTGTAATGAAATATAATATCATCTCAAAAAAATATCCTCTCGTTAAAATGGCTGGCAAACGTGAACTGACCATACCATTAGAATTGTGTTATATGTTTGAGAAACAATTCTTGAACAATTCAAAAATGGATTCCATAGTTCAAAACGAATTATTACGTGTTGCAACTCACAAACCAGTTGTTTATTTCAATCATTTATCACGATTGTCACATGAAATTGCCGATATTAATCAAGAAAAAATGAATCATTTTGGCGCAGAATTATTGCCAAAACCTGTACGATTTATGGGTCGTGTTTTGGATTCACCACGTATACGTGGTGGTGGTCGTAATGATCGTTTTGCATCTGTTCGTCCAACAAAATGGGCATTCTTTAGTTTTGATGAAAAATTCAATAATCGTGACGTTGATAATATGGTATCGGAATTGAAACAAACAGGTCGTCGTTTTGGAATGGATCTATCGAATTGTATGGAAAAACAAGTTGTACCGATAGATAATCGAAATCTTGATGTAGTGAAAAATGTATTTGCAAACATTCTAACAAATTTACCCGATATCAACTTATTGTTTATAGCATTGCCACCAAGTAAGTTTGATTGAATTCTGATTATATAGATTTTATTATTGACATTTTCTTCATATTCAAGTTCCATTTCTTTACAATGCTGTTAAACATTTTGGTGATCAAAAATTCGGTATTGTCACACAATGTATGTTGGTGTCCAAAGCTAAACGACGTAATCGTGGTTATACTGAAAATATTTTATTGAAAGTTAATGGAAAAATTTGTGGCAAAAATAGCTACATTGAAAATGAAGATCTTCAATCATTATCGATTGATCATAAAAAAACTATGGCCATCGGTGTTGATGTTAATCATCCTGGTGATTGTGAAAAAGTACAAAGTTCAATTTCTTGTGCTATTGGTAGTTATGATCATGAATTTACTTGTTATTCGGCAAGTGTGCGTGTTCAAAAACTTGAAAAAGAAGAAATGATATCCACACTTGATGAAATGATGAATGAATTGCTTGATGAATACGAAAAACGCAACAAATATTTACCGGAAAATTTTATCGTTTTTCGTGATGGTGTTTCAGAAGGACAATTTAAATATGCTGAAAATGAAATCAATCAAATTCGTACAGCTATTCGACGACGAACAAAAGTGGGCAAAATGGTTTACATTGTCACACAGAAAGGACATCAAACTCGTTTTGCATTAACACAGCCAAGTGGTCCTCCGGATCGTCCATTGCATAATGTTCCATCAGGAACTGTTGTTGATCATACGATCATTGATCCAACTTATTGTATGTTCTTTATCAACTCACATTTCTCACCATTGGTAAGCGTTCATTTCGAATATCAATCGATTTATATTATTTGAAATGTCTATTTCCTTTTTACATTATTAACAAATAATAGGGAACATCACGTCCATTGAAATACGTTGTTTTGCATAACGATTATGAACGACGACAAATGAGCATGGATGATTTGCAAAAAATTTGTTTCTATCTATGCCATAATTGTACTCGTTATCGTGGTGGACCGATTGCAATGCCAATTCCGGTTCGTTATGCTGATCTTTGTGCATATCGTTCGAAAATGCATCTTGAAGCACAACATGCAAGCAAACATATTCCGGCTGAAAATCAAGAAGAGTTTGAACGTCATGTTATTTCACAATTGAACAAATTGGTCAAATTGAATGATAAAATTAAAAATTCACTTTTCTATTGTTAAAAACATAATAATCCACACTATCTATCATTATAATAATCCGCACTATCTATCATAATATTATGTTATAACTATAGATTATCCTCTTATCTTTTCATTTATCAATAAATACTAAGTTGTTTTTTGTTAATCTTAAAAAATTTGATCATTTTATTATCCAATGTAAGTGATTTTGTAGCAGAAAGTTGATGCGTGTTGGATGAGATTGCCAATCATAATTAATTGATTGTGTCATTGTGTTTAGTTGAAATTTTTTCGAAACAAAAAAAAAATTTTCAATTGTTTTTCATCATTATTTTTTGATTGGTGAAAATTGATTTTTTTTTATCCATCCATCCATTTACAAGATTGACAAAATTGGTTCAATCAAAAAAAAAAAAATGTTTAAAATCCGAATTTTCGTTTCCATTCTTTTCAATCGGACAATCTTTATATATATTTGTTTTGAACACACTTGACCAAATAAAAGAATTCTTTTTTTTTCTTTTTTGATCGAAAAAAAATTTACTCACACATTCTTATTATCGAGTCTACAACAACAACGAAAAACAGACTTGAAAAAAATGAATTTTCTTCTCTCTCTCTCTTTTGCCATAAATACAGATGTTTATGATATAATAATAATAATGATTTTGATAAATTGATCATGATGATGAATTGAATCAATTTCTTATTATTTTCCAAAAAAAAAAAAGAAAATTCAATTAATCAATTTTGTTTTTCTGGTTGGCTTTCAAAAAATAAGATGATAAAGTTGTTGTTGTTGTTGAGATTGAATTTTAGCTATAGGTTGAATTTTGTTTTGTTGTTAGTTTTCGATTCTATTTTCTTTTTTTTCCCGACGATGATTATGATGTTTGGTTGGTTGGTTGGTTGGTTGAATGGTTGATCGTTTGGTCTGTTGGTGATTCCGGTTTCTTTTCTTTCAATTTTTTTTCTCTTAAGAAACCGACATCAACATCAACAACAAATCGATGATCGATAGAGAGAGAGAGAGAGAATCAAAGAATCTTGAGTAGAAAAAAAAATCAAAGAATGTAAAGAATGATGAAAAAAAAAATTCAAGAATCGAAAAGAAAATTTTCTTTATGATCGGAAACTTTTTTTTCCATCATCAGTGTAATGACATTCGCACACAAGCATCCTCTCTCTCTCTCTCTCTTTCAAACAAAATATTCTCTCCCACACTTTATTTTTCTGGTTACATAACATAATCAAATCATCATCAACATCGGTGGATCGAATAAAAGTCATTTCTTGAAGAAAAAAAAATAGAAAAAAAAAGTAAGTAAGTATATTACAAACACAAACATACACACACACACGAACATATCAAAGTTAAATTTACTTGTTGTCGTTGTTGTTGTTGTTCTTAATAATAACCGAAAGTCAATTTATCTTTCCGGTAATTCATCTTGTTGTTGTCGTCATCATCATCGTTATGATGATGATGATGATGATGGAAAAGTCAGTCAGAAAAACAACAACAACAACCAATTCGACCAATGGCCAGATCATGATAGTTTTTTTTTGCTGTTTGTTTGTTTGGAACAATTGGCGCAATGAACAGAACAAAACAAAAAAAAATCTTCAAGTTTCATTGGTTCCTATAGAACCTTTATAGTTTTGTTTTTCGAGCATCATTCAAGCAAAGATGCATGAAAATCATGTTTGTCAAATGATGTGAGTGTGTTTGTTTCTTAATTCTTGCTTCTGACAATCAACAATAATGTCAACAACAACAACAACAACAATTCTTTTCGATTCTTAAAATGAAATTAGAATTTCCTTTTTTTCTTTTCTTTTTCTTCAATTTCAAAATTTCATTGATCCATCTTGTCTTCTTGTATTGTTTCATAAATGAATTAAGTTCATGAATTAAGAAACTAGGAACAAGAAAAAAATTGGATGTTTTTCTGTTTGTTTTTTTTTTCATTTTCTGCCCCATTTAATATCATCATCATCATCATCATCGACATGTAATGAGTAAATAGCGTGTATTTTCCAATGTGAAGAAGAAAAGACGAGAGAATCCAAGTGTGTGTCTGTGATCTTTGAAGCGATAACTACCGAAGAACCGAAAAAATGAAAAACATTTTTCTTAAATGATTGAAATGAAAATATTTTCATTTTTTGGTTCATCACAAAGATTGATGATGATGATGATGATGATGATTATGAGTTGATGATGGCCAAATTACAAAGACAAATATATATTGAGTTTTTTGGTTGTTGTTGTTGTTTCTTCATTGAACCAAAGAATTCGATGATTTTTTTGACTTTTTTCTAGTTTCGGTTGTAGTTGTTGTGGTCAACCAAACACACATAGAATAGAGTGATGTATTTGGAACATTCAACGAAACAGAAAAGTCAATTAAATTTGTTTGTTTTTTTGAAAAAAAAATTTGACAGATTTTTTTTCATCATTTCAACAGCAACAACAAGAAAAAATAGGTCAAAAATAGACATTTGCCGAATCGAAAATATCAAGATTGATTTCTGATTTTTGCTGTTATCGCTACGCAATGATCTAAGATTAGATTTTCAAAGTTTTTTATTCATTTCCTGGTCCTTATCATCATGGTTCATTGGATGCTGATATTGATGCACACACACACACACAGTGAGAGTGTGAACAGAATTTTGTTTTCATCAAAATCGATTATTATCGACGACAAGAAAGCTACAACAACAAAAAGTAAAAAATTTCTAATATTTTTCGAAATGCCTTGAAGCTATTAGATGTAACCCGATGAAAAAAAACATTCAAAATTGAAAGAATTTTTATGGGCAAAGGAAAAAAACAATAACCGAAAAAAATTGGACGGAAAATTTTCAGGGAAGAAATTGAAAAAAACAATTCAAAATCTATTTTTATTATTTTACCGGGAAATTTGTCGTTTCTGAAATGTAAACGTGTCTATTTATTTTGTTTGAAAATATTTTTTTTATAAGGTTTTTGTTTTTTTTTCAAAGTTTGATTCTTTGGAAAATTCATTCTATTTGTAC
>ERZ500997.627-NODE-627-length-10052-cov-4.187156_pt1 | contig 10052 bp, 6 predicted proteins | sample MGYA00248826_ERZ500997 | MGnify/ENA primary metagenome ERZ500997 (study PRJEB25958, sample SAMN03398524) | human skin metagenome | study: EMG produced TPA metagenomics assembly of the Human Skin Microbiome Metagenome (human skin metagenome) data set.
GATGATAATAATGTTGTACTATTGATTGTTGTATTTGTTGTTGTTTGTGATGAACCATTTATTGATGATGTACCATTATTATTATTATTATGGCTATTTTGATCAATTGATGATTTTTGGTCTGTTTTTTTTATATATAAAAACATCATCATTATTCTCAACAATTCTAATCAATCAATCAAACAAACAAACTAAACAAGTGACTATAAATGTGCATTGAAAACTAAACTAAATATTTTGAACATTTTCTACGAGAGATGGATGGATGTATGGATAAACAAAAAAAACATGCTTCATGCACATTTCATCATCTGTAAATGTAATGTGATAATTATTTCATGATTTTCAAAATCTCAACAATATTATTATCAATGTTGTTCAAACACACTGGAGGTGAAAAAATGAAAGAAGAAAAAATTTTCTGGAAATTTGAAACGACACCAACCGAAGAAACAAAAACAAGAAAAATTTCATTTTATTTGATGATGTTTTTATCATCATTATTCTTGTTGTTTTTGTTTTTTATCTTTCTTTTCGGTGTGATTCAAGTTTTTCGTTTTTTGTTGTTTTGTTTGTTGTTGTTGTTTCCTATTTTCAAGAAATCTAATTTTCTGTTTTGGTTGTTGTTGGTTGTTAATACAATTTATCGCCTGACTTTTTTCTTATTTTCTTTATTTTTTTAGTCTCTTGTCGCCGCTACACAGTTTCATTTCTTATTGATGACAAGAATTTCTTGTTTACGAAGAAAGAAGAAAAAGAAATCTTGTTTCATCAAACCAAACAAACGTCTTGAATTCAAGCCTTATCTTGGTGAAAAACACACACACAGAACCTGATGATGATGACATAGAGATGAGAATTCAAAGCAAAGAAAATTCTGACGACCGACAACAACAAAACAAAACTAAAAATCAAAAAAAGAAATTTCCTGAATGAATTCTGAATTAACCAGGAAAAAACATCCAACAGCCAAAATAGAATTAAATAATCAGATAACGACATTCATCATGATTCACAAAAAACAAACAAAACAAACAAACAAAAACGAATGACAAACATCAAACAAAATCCAAAAAAAGTTGTGAAATTCATTTGGAATTGAAATCAGAAAAAAAGTTTTTTCTACTATATCGATTCATTTGAATTTCGTTTCATTTTGTTTTTGTTTTTGCTTTGATGATGATGGTTTATTTCTGTAAAATTATTCTGAATTCTCTCTCTTTGTGTGTGTCAAACACGCTTCAACTCTTTTTTGTTTTTGGTTTAAAATTCAGTTTTGTTTCGCAGAGAGAACAACAACAAAAATGGCCAAATTTACATCTAATTTTGCATTCAAATCTCGAACAATTTTGGTTAAAATAGACCAAAAAAAAAACAAAAAAATGAAAAACCCTAAAATTAGAATCGAAGAATAATTAAAACCTAGAGCTAAACAAAACCAGAAATACTGGACCAGAATTGAAAAAAAACCCAACTAACGACTTTTGTTTCGTTTTGCATTTACATTTTGTTTTTTTCATGAAACAACCAAAATTCTTGTTGATTTTTTTTAAAAAACAATGAAAAAAAAATTGGAAATCTTCCCAAACAAACCAAACAATGAAAAAAAATAACGACAACAAGGGAATTGAAAAAAAACCTGAGTTTTTTTTCTCTTCTTGTTTCTTCTTTTGACAATCAATGGGATTAAACTAATTAACAAAGTAACCATTTTTTTGTTTTTCATTTCAAATTCATTGTTTAACGTTTTTGGTTTTGTTTTGTAAAAAAAGACATAAATTAATGTAAAATAAATTACTAATTAGTAAGTCATGATGATGATGGTGCCTGATTTGGTGGTATTTTTGCTTGCTCGTTTTTGAATGCAAAAATATGACAAAAACAACAACAAAAATGGAATCATTATGCAAATTTTTATTTTCTAGACATGTCAACATACTACATTTAACGACGAATGGGAAAATCAAAATCATTGGCTACAATTTTGTAATTTTCTAGATCCGTAAACAGATCTTTGACAAACGATGAAAAATCAATGCAAATTCCAAATGAAAGACGTGCTTTCAATAACTTTTTGTGGTCAATTGAATTCCAAACATTTACAAAACCCAAAATAGATATTAGTTCAGAGAAAAATTATAGTCGAATGACAAGCCGCCAACTAAATTACTGTTAGCTGCAGAAAAAACAAAATTGATTATGATGATGACAATTTGCCAGTTGCATAGAGAAAAAAATGAACATTTATTTTCCATATTTTGGTTCGTTCATTTTGTTTTTTCGTTTTCGGGTTTCCTGCTCATCCGTTCAGTTGTTGTTTTCAGTTGCATAAAGACATCATCATAATTGAATAAATTGACCAACTTGGATTATATTCAGGAAATTAGCTGCCATATCAATAAGGGCAAACACTAACCACAATATTGGTTGGTTGGTTGGTTGATTGCCTTATGTGCGTGTGTGTTTCTGTGTTTGTTACAAATGATGATCATTTCTGGTCTCAATTTGTTTTATACATGACTGTTGTTTTGTTTCAATTCTCTGTTTCTGTTTTTGTACCAGAACAAAACTCTTTCAATTTTTTTCTCGAGAAATATATTCTGGCCAAATTCTTACATTTTTTTTGTTATTATCATCATTGAAAAATTATTCAAATTTCTTGTAGATCTGAATATAATCAGACAAAGATGATTATTAACTGACCAATATGGTCAATATTTATTTTTCATGAAAGATGTCTTTCAATATGAAGAATTTTTTGAATGATTAAATTAATGATCGAAACGAACCAAACCAACTGAACGAATGTGAACCAATCGAATTTCCTGTATCTATCTATGCCTTGGACTTTCATATATAAACACATAATTGATATCAGAAAAAAAATTAAATGGGTCAATATGTGGAACCATATGTTTATTATACAGCAGTAATAATAATTCATCAGAATTTTGGTTTTTCCACAATGCACTAAAGCTTTGTGTGTGGGTTTATGGGCGAAAGTAGTGGACGAATGGAAAATTCTAATCATCGATTTGTATGTGCTGTGTGTAGGTTTTTCGCAACCGAATATATGCATGACAATGAAAAACAAAGAGAAAAAAACAAAAGGAAAAAAACATGAAATTTATTCAATGGAAAAAAACAACAACCGAACAACAAAAAACAAAATGCAAATAATAATAACTAAATAACAGTGAGATTATTTCGGTACCTCATTCTTTCTTTCTTTCTCATATCTCACATTCATTAATAGGTAATTCTTGTAATGTAATTCCTCTGAAAAAAAACGAAAAACAAGAATATTCTTCTCTATGTTAATCTTATGATGACCTTGATTAGTGTAACTTGGTTGGCATGGATTCCATATTTGTTTGGAAACAAACAAACAAACAACAAAATATAAATCAGTAAAAAAAGAAGATAATTCTTTCTTTCTGTTATTCTGGAAAAATTTCTTAGTTTCTTAGTTTTAATCAAATGGATATTTTGTTTTTTTGCAAACATTAGATTCCATGAAGAATGAAAATTGAATGTAACAAACATGGATAAATGAAATCTGGTATCTAGTATATATGGCGTTAATGGCATGTTTTTGTCCAAAGAAAAAACAACAACAAGCAAAAAAACATCCAACCGAGCGAAAACATAGTAAAACAAAACAAAACAACAACAACAAAAGAACAAAAGAAAATTAGCAACTAACAACTAGGAAAATAAATGATGTTCGTTTTAGTAGGTTTTTTGTTTTTGTTTTTGGTTTTATCGTTTGTTCGGTGTTTTATTTCTGATGATGAAAAAATTATCATTTTTCTTACAAGACTTTATTGTTGTTTTTCCCATATATGTATAAAACATCTAAACATAATGTTACTACAGTGTTGTTAACCCATAAGTTTTATGAAAACCAAAATCGACTAACCGAAGAAAAAAAGAAGATGAATTTAATGGAGAAATGAATTTCGATGAACTAAAAATGAATTGAATGAATGAATGATGATGAAAACTAACTAACTAACTAAACAAACTAAATGAAGATAGACTGTAAATTGGAATTTTCACAAATCGATAAATGTGAATTTTGCTTTTCTCCATTCAATTCATAAGTTTTTTTTTCCATTCGTTTCAATGATGGATCATCATTGAAATAGAAACAAAAAAAAATATTGATTTAAAATTCTTTAGTTTTTCTGCTAATATTCTTTATAATGTGTAGTATGTTGGACAACAGATATGAACGAAACAATCGATTTTAATGCGAGAAAATTTTTTTCCTTTTAAACATCATTTATATATTGAATGAAATTTTTGCAGTCAAAATAATGAAAGAAAAGGTTTTTTTTTTGTTAAATTGATTGTGGAATATAGTGATGGTGTTAATCAATGTTAAATGATTTAGGAAGAAAAAACAAACGTTTTCTACATTTGTGAATTTAACTACGAATTGAAAAAAAGAAATTATTCCGAAACTTACCACGATGATATCGATGATTAGCATTTGATGATGTTGGTGATGTACCATTTGAACCGGAAACATTTGGTGGTGGTTTCATTGTTTTCCATCTAACGATTAAAACAATGAAAAATGCAATCAAAACAATACCGGTTACAACAGCAATCAATACGACTAGTACTGGATTAAAATTGAGCTGCCAAACATTTCCTATTTTTGAAATTGAAATTTTTCAATATGAAAAAAAGAAACTAAAAAAGATTAACAAACAAACAAACCTTTGGCAAGACGATTCATCGATTCAGGCATAGCCAATGTAAATGCTGTTAATGCAATACCTTTACTACGACCTTTTGCATTAGCTGCATATATCACAAATAAATAAGTATGTGCAGATTGTAAATTATTTAAATAAAATTGCGGTGTTGAAGCAGTAACATTGGCACGTAATGCTGAATTTCTTTCAGTTGTATCATAAATTTCTAATAGAAAATGTTGTATTAAACCACCATCATAACCTTCATCACAGTCAACACGCATTGAATCTTCAGTAACATTGAATACTGAACAATTTCGAACGGGATCCGGTGAACCAGCAGCAACAATTGAATATGCACATGGTTTTGATTGAATACCAACCGAATTTCGACCCCAACAATAAATTGTACCATAATCAAATTCAGTATGTGGTGTATAACGACCTAAACTTGATTGTGGTCCAGTTGATTCATATTTAAGTGTTGCTGTTTCACGTCTTGGTTCCGAACCAGTACCATTATATGACCAAAAAAATTCTACTTCACTGGGATCTGATTCTAATTCACAAACAATATTAACAGTTTCATGTCGAGCAGCACCATAGATAATTTTTTGACCTAAAAAAACGAAAAGAGAGACAAAATTCTATTAGATTTTCAAGAAAACATTGAATCGATTATAATTCGATTTTAGATAATGGCAAATGGAAATTATTCATCGATAATGCGAACTAGAAATAAAAAAAATCGAAATCAACTCAAAAAAAAAACGAGTAAATCGATCAACTTTGAATCTCGCGCTCTCTTTATCAATTTCTATAGAAAGATATAATTAATATCACTTGAATACTTATTGAAATCATTCAATCAATCGATCGATCGATTGATCGATTTTTCTTTTTTATATATCTCTATATTTTTTGGCTGAACTTCCCTGAATCATACCCCAATCTCAATGAAAAAATGGAAAAAAAATATTGTGTATGCTGTGTATATGAAAAAGAAGCAAAACTACAAAAAAAATCGATTTAGAATTAAATTGAAAAAAAACAAAATAAAGTAAAAAAAATATCTTTTTTGAAAAGATCATCTCTTTGTACAAATAATATGGTTGTTGTTGTTGTTGTTGTTGATGAAGATTATTTTGCCATATTTCTTTCAATTTTCAAACAACAAGCAATAACCAAATGATCTTTTTTTTACTATATTCTGGACAATAATCAGGAAAGAAAATCCTGTACATCCACATTCATTCTAATCGATCAATAAGAACATCCATAAAGAGACAGAAAAAAAAACATAATGATCGATAGTGAAGAAGAAGAAGAAGATTTCCTTATTAATATCATTGCATATGTGTGTGTGTGTGTCTAAAATTGAAATTGAATATCCGAAAGTCTTTCGGTTTGTCTTTCTTTCTCATTTTGTATTATGGATATCATCATTATTATCAAAAAATAAGAAAAATGAACAAAATAAGAAAAAGAATCATTAATAATCGTGAAAGTGAGAGAGAAACGAAATTCTTACATGTCCATAAAATAAATGAATGAATGTTGGAAATTCTGTTACTTTTTCCATTATTGGACAACAACAACGAAATAACATGGTGTGTGGCATTCAACAGTGTTACCTTGTATGCTTTTTTCAAGTAATTTTTGTTTCAAAATTTTAGGCTATTCATTCATCATTCATTTTTGTTTTTGTTTTTCTTTATTTATTTACGTCATGATGCTAGAATCATCTCCTTTTTCTCTCGTTGATGCATAATACAACAACAACAATGGATTAAGTTTTTGATCGAAAGATGTAGGTCAGAATTTGAAAAAAAAAATTCAAACCCAAAACATGAATTAAACACAAAAAAAGATTACATCGGGAGTGAAAAAAGAATCCCATCATGTTTGTTCCATCATTTTTTTTTAAATACTTATTTACTGAACTTTTAATCTTAGCTCATAAATTATTGGATGATGAAGAATAAATAAGAATTTTTCAAAAAAAAAACAAACGACAACCAACGAAAAAAAAGTTTTCAAATCGTTTTTTAAGATTTTTCTATTGCTGCTGCTTGTTTATCGGATTTTTTTTACTAATTTTTTTTTAAAAAAAGTTTTTTTTCAAGCTTTTCTTTATTGATTGGTTTTTGGTTCAAATTAGATACGGAAAAATGATTGACTTTTTCAAATTTATTTTTCTTCGATCATCAAAAAAAGTAAATATGGAGGGTATATTGACTTACCAGCTTTACAGATTGGTGCAAATTGTATACGAAGATGTACAGCATTACTTTCACCATCACCTTCAGAATTTGTTGCCGAACAAGTATATTTACCACGTTGTTGACGACGTACTTTTTGTAATACTAATGATTGATTACTAACAATAATACCGGCACTTGTATTTGTTTGTAGTTCACGACCTTCAAAATGCCAACGTACTTCATATGACCATGGTGATGCACGTATAACACATTCAAAATAAACATCATTTCCTTCCTGTATATGTGAATGACGAAGATTACTTCCTAATTTTAATGTCACTTGTGGTGCATCTATTTTGGGATAATGATGATGATGAAAAATTAGAAAAGAAAAAATATGAACAAAAAAAAAGAAGAAATTAATAGACTATTTACACACAGTCAGTCAGTCAGTCAGCAAATAAAAATAACACAATACAATAAGTCGAGCATATTATATTCTGAAAAAGAAAATTCTTTCTTTTTTTCAGAATTCCCATTGCAAAAAAAAAATCAAATCAATCGACCATGAAGGCGTCAAGATGTCTGATGAACGAAGCAAGTGTTAAGGCCAGTTAAATCAAGTAGAAACACATATGAAAGAAAAGGAAAAAATCTTTTTATTTTCCAGTTATAACGAAACAAAGATATAGAGAAAACAAAAACAATTCTTTACTTTTTGGGTTTCTGGCTAAGATTTATAGCTCCAAACAGGTTATTCTTTTCTTTTTTGATTCGTTTTTTTCCCCATTATTCTCAGAAAGAATGCTATTTATATATTTGATGGGAAAAAAAGAAAGGGTTCATATTTCATTCAATGCTATTCAATGACTATGAAACACATACACATCAATAAATGATAAAACGACTTTATATCGTAAAAATCGTTAAATCGAAACAATCCGTTAAAAAAAAAGAATTGAATGTTCATCGATCCATTCACCCTATATGGTTCATTATGTTTTCGTTATATAATAATAATAACAAAGCTTTGACGAACAGGAAAAAAAAATTTCAGTAATTAGTTGTGGAAAATATAGAAAGATTCATGGAACATTTAATCAGAAAATTCTATGAGAATTTTGTTCTTTCTTGACTGTAGATAAACAGCGAAACAAACAAGAAAAAAAAAAGAGAATATACTTTCTTTCAGCCAAGAATCTATTCAAGAAATGGAAAAAATCTGGTTCTTGCATAAAAAAAATGAACAACAACAAAAAAACGATTCCGGAATGGAAAAATTCAGAAAGCATTCAGAAATCAAACATCAAACTTGGGAAGATGGAAAAAATGGAAAAAACTTTTTTTTCTGTTTCCAATGAAAATAGTATTCATGCCATATGTTTTATTTTTTGTTGCATGAAACGAAACAATCATCATCATCAAACATTATCGCTGAAATTGGCTAATGTTTATTCAATGAGCTATGAAAATATGTAGCCACCATCATCACCATTACCATTATCATCATCATATCAGCTGTCATTTGCTTTTGTTTGTCATTTTCAAATGTATTCAATTTTCACAATAATGTGTGTGTGTGTTTTGTGAAAATTTGAAAGGGGTAAATGGAGAAATTCTTTCACCTGACTGACATTCTTTACTCCGTTAAATTGATAAAAAAAACCTTTCAATGGAGAAAAAAAGAAAGAGAAAAGTGAATAAAGAATCTGTCAATGACGAATAAATTTGCCATTAAGAGACACAGACAGAAAAACAAACAAAAAAAAACGAAAAATTGAAAGAATTTTTTCACTTTTTCGTTGTGAGTTTTCAACATTGAAATTTGTTTGTTTGTTTAGTTTTGTTAAAGTAAATTATTTTTACATTTGATTTTCAAATTTTGTCTTTGTTGTTGTCGTTATTGTAATGATGATGATGGCAGAATTTTCGTAAAGTAGAAAAATGGAAACATATTGACAAAATTGAAAAGAAAGAGAATTTTTTTTTTGTCAAAATTCCTTACTGAAATTCAAAAGATGTTGTTGTTGTTTGGCCAAACAAAGATTATAATTAGAATTTAATTGAATTTTAGTTAAATAGAATCCAAAAATGTAATTAGTGAAAAGAAAAATGATTTGTAGTTGGACGGGTATTCAACAATTTTTCAATGTTCCAAGAATTTCCAGAAAGTTTCTCTAATATATAGAAAGAATTAAGAATGTTTTTTGGAAATATTTCTTTTGTTCCATTCCTTTCCATTTATTCTATAAGAAAAATAATCATCATTATCATTATTCCGGCCAAAAAGATATTAATTATCGTTAATTTCATAATGAGCTCATCATCATTATCATTATCATTATCGCAATTAAGAATCTTTGGAGAAGAATTCAATTTTACCAACAGAATTGGTGTGGTAAACAAAAGAAAAAAAGAAAAACTGAACCATCATCATCATTATACCAGAAGAAAAAAGAAGAAATGTTTTGAAAATTAAGAAAAGTAAAAAATGTCATTAAATTACACTGAATTTGTGGAAAATTGAAAACAAAAAAATTCGGTAATCAACTTTTTTTGGCCGACCAAACAACAACATTAACACATTGTGCGTGATCATCATTCCAAAACAACATCTTAATTGCCATTAAAAATGGCACCGAAAAAAAAATTAATTTAATTTTTTAAAATTAAAAAAAATTTTAAAATTTTTTGAAAAAGAAAGAAAAAATCAAATTGAACACTAGATGGCAGCGTATGTTGTTCATGAAAAATTTGATACCCATCATTCATTCCTGTGTTTTTTTTCCTGATTAGTCAACCATAAAAAAGGTTTTTGATTACATAGATAATTTTTGTTTTTTTCCCGTTTTTCGGGTATAGGTGATTCAGGAAATACCGAAAAATAGTTAATCAAGTGATAGCATTATATACGGGGAGAATCATAACGTTCTAGGGAATCGTTTTTTGTTCGGTACCCTTTTTCTATCTACTAATGCTATTATTATGCAAGCGAGAAGACAAAAAAAAATCTGTTAAATCTTTGTTCGGCTATAGTAGTCGAAACAAGAGAATCGAAACAACAACAACAAAAATGTTCATTTAAATCGTGTAAGTAACAATAACAAGAATTGAACATTATCATCATCATAAAAACATA
>ERZ500997.628-NODE-628-length-10044-cov-6.281810_pt1 | contig 10044 bp, 10 predicted proteins | sample MGYA00248826_ERZ500997 | MGnify/ENA primary metagenome ERZ500997 (study PRJEB25958, sample SAMN03398524) | human skin metagenome | study: EMG produced TPA metagenomics assembly of the Human Skin Microbiome Metagenome (human skin metagenome) data set.
ACATGAAAAATAATTTTTTTTTGTTGTGAAAGTAAACGCAATATGAATGGAGAAAAATAAATAATTTGTGACTTTGATATTGGAATGAACAGTGATAATGAGAGTGGTGTGTTTGTGTGTCTGGACAAAAAAATCAAGATCTTATGATGAGAAATATAAACAAAAGAAATAAGAATAAACCGGCGCCAAGGATAAGCTTTAATTTACGAACACGACTAATGCTTTGATGTGCTTTCTCAAGACTTACAGCTCCCAATTCGACTCTATGTTCAACTTGTTCGATATTGTAATCAATTCGATCCAATGCTGAACCTTGATCAACAACAAGTGTTTGAACTTCTTGAAATAGCTGATTCAATTCAACAAATGATTTCATTATTGAATTCATTTCACGTTCTCGTTCACGAAGATGATCATTGATAGAATGATCGATTTTGATCTGATCATCTAAGGAAATCTGTAATTGTTTCTGTTGTTGCGTTTGATGATTGCTATTATCATGAACATTATCAAAAAACACAGAATCATCGTCGAATGAAGTTTTTACCATTCTATTATCATTATTTAATTCTTTTTCCAATAGATCACTATCAAATGTAATGACGAATTCGGGATCAACTTTTGTTGCTTCATTACGTCGTTCAAAATAGACACGTTGACATGATCGAAACAATTGGGTGAGCGCAACAACTTCTTGTACTTGAAATTGGAATATATTCCTCAAAATATTTGACACCATTCGAGCTTGTGTTTGCGATTGTTTCCAATTTCCATTTATTTGGCCGTAACTTTTCAATGTTTTAAAATGCATCACAATTGAATGAAGCCGATTGAATAATATGTTTAGTTCTTGACATCGGCGATCAATTTCCATTTCGTAATCTTTTAGTTTTTCAGTTGCTATATCATCGGCAAATATGGCTGTACTTTGTTGTTTAAGGTGTTCTAATTGAGTTTTTTTTAATTGTTCAACTAAGAAAAGAAATGAAACAAAACATTATAAACATCCGATACAATAATATTTCACTATACTTTTATCTCGGATATTGAAAGACTCATAACGGAATTCATCCAATGTTGATATCCATGAAGGAAATGCTGTATCATGAAATAGTTCGCCATTTTCACTGCCCACAATTTTATTATCGGTCAATTCCATATCGTAAATCTCTTCATCGTCATCACCATTATCTCCGACTAATTTGACACGTTCATCGTCTTTATTAAACTTTCAATGAATGTATAAATTACTGAAAAAGAATATAACAACGAATTCGACTTACATCTCGATAAAAAGAACGATTCTTTTGGGCATTATTTCTTAGGAGAATAAAGGTTTCATTATGACTACGACGAGCCATATTGTATTTTGTAGAATTTGACACTTTTCACGATGAGAGAGATGGATTTTAAACTTCAAGTTATATATTGTTTTTTTCCAAAAATGTTGATTCATGTGTCCATCTTCGAGGAAGCAAATGTATCACAAAATTAAATTCAAAAAAATCAATCTTATATTATTTAATTTGGAATCCAAAAATGAAACAGATGTTTGCATCATAATTTTTGACGATTACATTCTATTTAAACAAAGTGGCTATTCAGACTGAAAAGGATCGTATTTAATTGCAACATGTCCAAAACGAGTATCCAAATTTTGAATCAAATTTTTACTTCGGCAGTTGATGCTGTATTGCCCCAGCAATTAATTCGGTCGGCCATTCGAATCGAACCCCATGATGGTAATTTGCATGTTCGATTAAAACAGATCGATGAAGATAGTATAAAATGGCATAAAATTCGAATTGTTGGTCGTGATGTTTTCCTATTCGGAGCCGGTAAGTTTGGTATGAAAAAATACTCATGTCAGTTTAAATTATCGAAAATATAGGAAAAGCAATTGTGGGAATGTGTCAAGGACTTTTGGAACAAATTGATCAATACCAATTGTCAATCAATGTCAAAGGTCACCTGAACGTACCTTTTGGTTCAATCGTCAAAAAACAACATTTATTCACTAAATACAACACAACCTATCATGAATGTGGAAGAAATAATTTACCCGATGATTTTTCCTTAAAAAATACACAAGATTTAATGCAAAAACTTCACCAACATGTCACTCAGCATTCGAATCCATTAGTCATTGGCTTTGTATCTGGAGGTGGTTCAGCATTGTTATCGCTTCCAAAAGAATCGATCTCAATAAAAGATAAATTAAATGTAATCACATCGATGGTACGGCATGGTGCAAACATTGTCGAGTTGAATTTGATACGAAGCTGTTTATCGCAAGTCAAACATGGAAAAATGGCGCAACAAATATTTGAATGGAATTCGAATTCAGAATTGTTTACATTCATTATTAGTGATATTATCGGTGACCCGATCGAAATGATTGCTAGTGGTCCTACTGTCTTGCAGTCCACTCAATTAAAACCAGAAGAAGTTTTGCTCAAATATTCTCTCAAATTTGAAGAAAGAATCAACAAACATTTCACAACCGAGAACAAGAAAATTTTTCCTGGAATCAACTTGACCAATGCGATTATCGGCAACAATGCTATTGCATTGAATGAAGCAAGAATACGAGCTGAAAATTTCGGATTTAAGGTTGTGATGATAGGTTCAGGACTATCAGGTGAAGCACGGTCGATCGTTCGACAGCTTATAAGCATGGTCAGTAATCATAAATTTCTTCCTGAAGATCGATCTCGGCATAAAGGTGTTTTATGGCTTGCCGGTGGTGAGGTTACTATTCGTATGGATCAAACAAGAAAATTAGGTTCGTAATTATTACTGTACGAACTAAAGAATAGTTCAACTTATCACTTTCTTATTAGGCATCGGTGGTCGATGTCAAGAAATGGGTTTATTATTCCTTGATGAAATGGATCGGCTTAAATGGGTAGGTCCGGAAATTTACGCTTTATTCGCTGGAACTGATGGCCAAGATGGTCCGACACCAGTAGCTGGAGTACAATTAAAATGGCCATTCAAATTATCTAATGTTTGGAAGCAATCCTTGGCTGATCATGATTCGTATAATTTTTGGATCGAACATGCACCCGAATGTCTGATTCGAACCGGAATAACTGGAACAAATGTCATGGACATTTATGCTTTAATGATACGATTTTGAGCACCATCTATGAATACGTTTTTATCCAATTCTCTTGTCGCCCAAGAGAAAGTGATAGTGGCGTGCATTTTCTCTAAAATTCGGGGATTGCTAAATGATGACAATTGAAAAGACCATCGTCTGCAACACTCCTCAACATTGGCGAGTACTCCTCGATTATATTTTTTATTTATTTATTTATTTTTTTGTTATCTAATTTGCTGGGTGTATTTTTAATTTTTTTGCAATTTTTCAATAAATTTTTTAAAAATGATCAAATTAGATTTAAATGATAATGATGATGATGATGAAGTTGAGATCATGAAAAGGTAAATTTCGATAATCCACCAAGTTGTATTGAATTAATTTCATTTTTACAAAAGTAAAAAAAAATTATCAAATATATTTGATGATGAGGATGGCGATAATAATTCGATGGAGGATTCAAAGACTCGTTTAATTTATAAACCAAAACAAAATAAAAAACAAGAAGAAGATTTATCCCGAAAATCGTCATCCTCATCAAACTCTTCGGGATCCAAATTAAGTGTTTTCATTGCGCTTGCAGTTAATGTATATAAATTGTGAGTAAGAATGATATTTGTGTGATTTTTAATCATTATATTCTTTATCTTTATCCCAGTGAAAATTCGCAATATTCTTATGTTGGAAAATTTGGCCTTGCCCTCTGTGGAAATGATCAAGAATCCTTATATCGAATTATTTTATATACGGCCAAAAATCAGACCATCTGTTCGGCTACAATAACAGAAAATTTTCCTTTTCTTGTTAGTTGTTTGAAAATTTTTTTATTCTTTCATTTGTTATTCAACGATTATTTTATCCATAGTGTCAGCAAAAAAATTATTGCCTTATTCAGGATGATCAACGGCAAAAATGGTCCATATTGTTTGAAAATCATTCCGATGTATGTCAATTTTGTCGAAATCTTGCTCATTGTCTGTTTTCTGTTCGATTCATTAAACATAATGATAATGGTGACATTTCAGTAAAACAGCCATTAGGTTTCCACGAACCACTCAGTGATGATTGGAGCAAAAAATTCGAATGTTCGAATACTTTGATCTGTTTTCGATTAGAAATTGTTGCATTCGAGCACAATTGTTCTTTACATTCGAATCCTAAAGGTCGTCTTATTTTGCTTAATGAATCTGTACATCGATGTAAATTAGAAGATGATAATCGTGAATTATTCAAATGGATTTGTAAAAATCCGGGTGATCGCTTTTATCTACTCATACCTTACTCACAGCTTGATTATTATCGAAAAATCATTCCGATCGAAAAACTTTCTAAACAAAAACCAGAAAATAAAATCTGGAAAATAGCCATTGAAATCGAAATGATTGGTTTCGAAAAAGTTGAACCAACAAATCTAGAATCTAGTCTTGAACCATCATCATCTGAAACTTTTGAAACAAAAGATAAAAATGTAGATTTAGCAACAAAAATGTCGCGAATCGGAGCTATGCCTATTTTTCCATTGATTCAACAAGTTAAAAATACTGTCGACGTTCAACGAACAACTATTAAAGAAGTTGAAGAAAACGACAATAGTGATTCACAGCATAATCCAGGTAGATCAATAGTTGATTCTTTAAATGATTTTCAAAATTTTTTGGAAACTAAATTTGATTTGGTTGCTAAAAATTTTGATGACTTGAAGCATCGAATCGACATGAGCGAAAAATCAAAAAATAGCAATGTTTTACAACATACTAATCTGACACTAGATTCGACCATTTTAATGAATTCAATACAGAAAATTATTGATGAAAATCATAAACTCAAATTGGAAATTGAAGAGCGAAAATCGGAAACGGCTCGTATGCAACAAAAACTTTTTCAGATGATCGATCGTGGTGATACAGGTTGTTCTTCGCCACCGAATGCTGAATTAATTTTAAAATTAAAAGAAGAAATTGTTGATCTCAAAGATCGAATCCATAAAATCAAGGAAGAAAACTACCGAACCATACAAAATAACAATCCGGCACCTAGGCCACGTGCTCGAAATCAAATGAAACAATTATTTCTTGATATTCATGAACGATTCAGTCGCCATCCTAAGCTAGAATGTTTATCTGAACAAGATCGACAACTTGTTGATGATGTCTTTGCCGAAGTATTGGCAGCACAACTCGAATCAAATGATCCATTTAATGTCCATAATCATAATCAAAATGATGGCGAACATGAACAGCCAAAACAAAAACCAACTATCCAATAGAGATTTTCATAATAATAAAAAATATATATCTTGTCTAATTCCAAATGTAATTATTCATCTGAATGGTACTTCCTCTTATGAATTTTTAATCGTAAATAAATAAATTTAAAAATCAATAAAAACCATTTTTTTCAGATATAATTCATGACACATAGATAAAACTCGGAAATCTGTTCTGTCAATTTTTTTCAAATGTCTGACTATCATTCATGATGATCATTGTAAATTCGAAAAATCTTTGTTCAATGCTCCTGTTTATGCTAGTTGAATGTTGATGCATTTGTTCGAAATGATAATTTTTTTTGTTGTTTTGCTTATCGCTGGAAATTTTAATATTTATCAAACATTATCTGCATTGTTTGTGTTTGGATGTTACGGAACAACAGTAGCATTTTTCGAACAATCAAAAAAGAACAATCTGTTTTTCATTGGTCATTATGGTTTGTTCGTAGACACATAAAACATATATCTATTCATCCTAAAGTCGAACATATTGAAAATTTTTTCTATCGACAGCAACATCATATATTTGGTTGGATTTTAGTTTTGATGATGATTGAAACAAATTATTCACAATAATCCATCTGTTGAATATCATAATGTTGATTGTTTAACAATTTTTTTTCTCAATATAAAATGCTACACACGGTAGCCACGAATTTTTGCTTCACCGAATGACAATTATATATGATGAAGCTATTGTTGTTTGATATAAACAATGAACATAATGTTTTTTCTCCAGAAATGATTGATTGATAGATTAATCATTTTGCATAGATAACATCAATGTTAAGATTTTAGATTACAGTAATATCCCGTTTAACACAGGAGTTAATTTTCCTGAATTTCAAACACAAAATGAAATTGTTCGTAATTTATTAATGGGTTTTACGATAACAATATTGTCTAACGAGACAAAATTCTTATAATTTATGTTCTTTTTTTCCATTGTTGATTTTTTTTGTGTTGGTCAATTTTTTTCAGATTTTTCTTTGAATCAATTTTATGTGTAAAAAATGTATTCTTTTGTTAATGCTCGTGGATGTGTGTTATATCCATCATCATAATAATCATTATCGTATAACAAAAACGAAGCAAAATACCATCACTTCGAGTATTATGTGATAATCTAGAACGCGCGCGTACAAACACACGCAATAGATTAGCTAAAAATAGTTTTTTTTCGCATTGGTTCATCATTATATTTGAAATAGAATAAAAATGACCACAACTAAATGTTAACGAACAACACACAGTCGATCATCATCATTTTTTCCAACCGTATGATGATTAAGTTGAAAATAAAATAATATCTCACAATTCAAACGCCAAATCCAAATCGTAAACGTGTGATTCGACCGATGGATGAATGGATTGTTGTCGGACATCATCATCATTGTCAAAAAAAGAAAAGAAAATTTTTTTCCTTGCTTCCCATCTTATATAAGCATTTATTCTCATCATCAATCTATTACAATGGTGATGATGATAAGTTTAAATTATTTTCTACTATTGGCTACTGATATTTTTTTCAACACTAAATATATATTATTAATAAAAAATATATAGTGTTAAAAATATCAGATTCAGATCCTTTGCTTGACTTTTGTTATCTATCATTATTTTAATCATCTTTTATTTTCTCTTCTTTAGTATAGTTTGATTTACTGATCAACAAAAAGAAAAGATTTCATAACATATTGGCAAAATGTGATTTTGGTTTTTAAAAAATTGTCAATTGAATTTCGTAAATTGTATGATGAAAATCGAAAGTTTTAGCTGAGATTAGATTTCATAAAATGACGATTTCTTGTATTTGTTTAATTCAATTATTTGCTTTATAAATTTTCTTTCTATTATTTGTTGATAGTCATCGAGGTTATTCGGTTATTCAATTATTCAATATTACGCGATCATTATCGCTAATGATGATGATGATGATGATGATGATCAACATGTTAAATGTTTTCCGCTATTCGACGTAAGATCAATGTATAATACAAACAAACATTTTCTATTCATTTTTTTTATACACACACACATTCCGTTTGTTTGAAAGTTTTCATGTCCGTTCTACATTCATCATAATCATCATAATCATCATTTGGATTGATTAACAGCAATAACAACAGAGAAAGGAAAAATTCACTATTAAACCTTGTTTCATAATGATAATAGTTGATCATTATGTCGAACACTTTTTTTCAATAATAATCCTTTTATTTAATTCTACTGAAAATCGGAACCATTGAAAACATTCAAGTTCCTTAATCGATTTAATGATAGAATGACATACACTTATTTGGGACAAACACCTTTTACACATTTAATTTTTCTTGTGTTAAAAAAAAAAATATTATTCTTCCTATAGATCTGAATTACAAATATCAATGGTGTCTCCTGTAATTGAATCGTTATATTGTATGAAGATTTATATCTAACATGTCAATTGGTGGACATAAACACACAATGATACAATACATACAAACAACACCTGTCGATTTATTTGAAACCATCATATTATCCCCCTCTATCTAACGATCAGTATAAATTGTTGTTGTTGTTTTTTGTCTTTTATATTGTCGCACATTATTATTATTATTATCAACATTCATCTCTATCTATATCACACTCCATATGAATAATATCAAAGCAATAGTCATTGTTTGTAAAACACAAATAGCAATCGTTTGTAGATTGAGATCAACATTTAGTTGAATTGAATTTTTTTTTTTAAATTCATGCTTTCCGATCCGATGATTTTTTGTTTTGTTTTGTTTTTGTTGTTGTTGTTTAAGTTTTTATTTTATTTTTATTGTTTTTTTTGGGCAAAAATTCATAACTAGATAAATTAAAAAATGATGATGATGATGATGATCACCCGAAAAAAATATCGTTCAAAAAAATGAGAAAACTAATGTTAGTTAGTTATCAGTTGGTTAAGGATGAAGGAAAATATCTAGTTTTTAGTTTTATCAACTTTTGACCGAAATTATTTTCACCATTTATTTAATCGGCTACAAAAATAACCGATTTTGTTGTTGTTGTTGTTGTTAAAAAAACAACAACAAAATTTTCACTAATGTTGACATGTAGATCATCATCTCTTTTTTCTGTCCACAGCAGTATATAAGTGTGTTAGTGTTTTTAATTCGAAGATCAAGAACCTAGAAAAATTTTACAGATATTTAAAAGATATTTTTAGTCGGATACGATATGATTTTTTTTTGTGATAATCACCATTATCATTAATTATGGATGATAGGTTTATATTTACGAACATTATTAGTCTTTAATGAAAAAAGTCTAGTTTATTAGTCTTCTTATCATCGCTTTTTCGTATAAGATAAAATTATGATACTACCTTTTTTTAAGTCAACACCATCATAGTCAATTTGGCTCACTAATATAATGGTCAGTGTAAATATTTACAATAGGTAGAAAAAAATTGTTTAAAATGAACGATTAACGACAAAGTAAAATCCACACTGATTCAACAAAGTTTTTCGAAGATAAAGTTCACTGTAATTGTCCTTGATCGCCAAAGAGATTATATTGACATTTTTTTCTCCTTTTACCATTTATTACATATCATCGTGTTTATAATGGATTCTAACAATATATATGGATTGAAATGGGTGAAATAAGAAGAAAAAAATCCATTATGCTCATATGATCCATAGATTTGTTCATTATTATGTCGATGATCGATCGATCGATCAATATCTTTGACCATATTATCATCAATGATTAGCTGTTATCTTTATGCAGATTTTTTTCATTTCATTTTTTTGCCTGTTAATAATTTAATATTGAACATGAAAAAAATATCAACATTGAATTGATCATTCATTCATTCTTTCCTTCAATCTCATTAAGATTTAGATTGGATAAAATTTCAATATGACTCTATTACTTATTCAACATGAACGTAATTTGTTGATCGAATCGACAAATTATTTGATGAAGTTTTTTCCTCGCACGAATTTGCTTGTTGATATTATAATTATCATAATCACTTCATATGATCTGTTATGTTATCTTATAATTTGTATAATATAAAATCACATAAATTCATTTTCTCCGTGTTAATTTGTTTTTTCAATTTCCATTCAAATCTTGACGAAATTTCTGAAGATTCAAGTGGATTATCATATTAAAATCATGTTGTTGTCCAGAAAAAACTATCGATCAGAAATTTCATTCCAATAACAAATATCAAAAAAAATCTTGACCTTTTTTTTCACTTTCTCTTTTCTGTATAAGCATCACACAACTTCATTTCATTCCACTTTTATCATATGATGAAAATGACTATATCATTAGATGGAAAAAAGTAAAAGTTTTTCTTTCAATCAGTTGGTACATCTTGTCACTTAATATCATTGTTTGTCCATTTTTTCGAAATGCTTTTTGCTTTGAAACAAACCAAAAAAAAAGTATGTTGATAAGGATTAGGATCGTATCAAAAAATAATTTTTCCTTTCATTTAACTCATCATGACCATACTATTTATCATGGATAGTCAAGAGTTGGAATTCAACTTTTTTGTCGTGTTTGAAACGAGAAAAAAAGTTCATCATCATTATATTTATTTTAAAAAATGATGATGATGATGATGATGAGCATTACAGATAATGAATAATCTTTTTTGTTATTATTCGCAAAAAAT
>ERZ500997.629-NODE-629-length-10024-cov-4.724345_pt1 | contig 10024 bp, 6 predicted proteins | sample MGYA00248826_ERZ500997 | MGnify/ENA primary metagenome ERZ500997 (study PRJEB25958, sample SAMN03398524) | human skin metagenome | study: EMG produced TPA metagenomics assembly of the Human Skin Microbiome Metagenome (human skin metagenome) data set.
ATGGTCTACGGAAATAAATTAAGCATCAAAAGAAAATGTCAATTTTTTTTGTTGGTTGGTTGGAATGAAAAAGTAAAAAGTGAAAAAAAAGTGCACAGTTTCGATAGGACAGATGTGTGTAATACGAGTATAGCAATGATGATGATGATGATGATGATGATGAAAAAATATTCCAACCAGAAAAAAATGAAAGAATAAAAACCCATCTTATTATTATTATTATTATATACCTGAGAGAGAAAAAATTTCGATTGGGACTAACGGACGAATAACACACACACACATGAATAACCAAAGGGAATTCTCGAGTATCGGGAATAATTTTGGATATTTTTTTCCATCTCCTCTTCAATTTACTCATCATTTTTTTTTGCTGGTTGAAAATGTTGTTGTTGATAAATTATTTATAATGAAATTTGAAAATATAGAAAAAGATTTTCAAGGACAAATTTTCAGTATGGTTTACTTTAGATTTATGTAAAGCGTTTTTGTTTGGTTGAGAAATACCTGACGGGATTTTTGAAAATAAAAATAACAGAATTCTGCAATAAATCCAATCATCAATTATAATGATAATCATTATCATTATCATTAAAATAAACTATAAACCATTATCATTGTGGGTAGAAAAAAAAATTAGAAAAAGCTTCTCTGCAGTAACAACAACAGCAGCAGTGGCAAAACAAAAAGTAAATTAAGATGTTTAGCTATAAATCGGATTTCCCTATTTTTTTTTTATTTTTCTTCATCAAATATCAATAATATTGGTTTGGGGATAAAAGGATCAATGTATGAAAACCATAAACTTAATTCTAGCCAAAATACACTTTTACAACACACACACACACACACAACATAATCTATTTCCGAATAAAAATGAATATTTCAATGGCTTATTTAATCAGAAGCAAAGAAAAATTCTTCTCATCATCACAAAATTATTATCTTAAAAATTATTTTAGTTAATAATAATAATGATAATAATGATAATGATTTTCTTTTATGATCGGAAAATTTCACCAAAAAAACAGTTTTTTTTTGTTCTTGTCAGTCATTATAATGATAATCAGCTAATATTTTATACATGATAATAATAATAATTTTTAATTAAAATTAAATCAACAATGAACGACCGGAATCTAACGGACACACAACAAAAAAAAAAAAAAAAACAAAAAAAAAACATACAATGTTTGTTTTGGATTTTTTTTTGAATAACTAACTAGGACCATTTCGATCCATTTATCCATTTATTCAACGCCCTAAGGAAAGTCAGTCATTTTGCAGAAGAAAAAATGACTAAATTTTCATCATAAAATCTAATAATTCTAATTTGAAATGTTGGTTCATTATCATCATCATCATCATCATTATGGTATCTTGGTTTTTTTTACCTATTCAAATGATAATCGGGTTTTCTTTTTCCTCTGTGGATCGAACAAATTCATTGAATGTGCAATGTATTTCTCATTTTTTTTCACTCTTCAATATATACTCTACCTAACGTTTTGGATAAAATATATACTCAACATACATGATGTATAGAATAAAAAAAAATAACATCATCAAAATCTTTCAACTCTTTCTTTTTACTCTTTAACTTTAATTCATCAGTTGTGAATATATGGGCAATAATGATGATCAGGATGATGATGATGATGATGATGGAAAAAAATGCACGATTAATTCAAGCATTAAATTACACAATTTCTATACAGACAATATAAATACGATTCTAACACACACACACACACACATCCCTGATTATAAAAGCAACAGAAGAAGAAGAAGAAGAATATTTTTAAGCTTTGATGATGTTAATGTTGTTGTCTTTGTTGTTGTTGTTGTTGGTGGTGATGATGGAAATTCAATCCAAATTCAAAGGCTTTCATATTCAGTGTTTAGAAAATTCTTTTCTCTTTTCTATCCTGGTGTTTTGTACATTATGAAAGAATGATTATAGTGAAAAAAGGTTAAATTATTATCATCGTCATCATCATAATAATAATAATCATTATTTTTGCTGATTGGGCCGAAATTTTTTTCCTTTTTTTTATATATCGAAATTTGGTTATGAATACAAGGCCAGTCTTTTTATCTTTGTTGGGCCTTTTTCTATGTGTTTGTGAATGAATGAATGAAGAATATTCTACCTTTATATTCCTTATTTTCTTTTGATTTAAATTCACACTCTTTATTGTTATTTGGTTTTTTCTTTTGTTAATTTGATTTTTGTTTTTGGATTGTTTGTTTCAAATATCACGAATAACAACAATAATAATAACATGAAATACACACAAACATTGGAAAAGATTTTCATTTTCATCTTCATCTGAAATAAATTCTTGATTTTCAAGATTATTTTTGTTTGTGTGTGTGTATTTAATTTGATTCATTCAATTTTGTTTTCATTCGTTCATTCGTACTGAAAGATAAAAATTCTATATTATTGAAAACTATCCCAGAAAGAAACAAGAATTGTCGACCAATGTCTACCAAAGAATTCATTATTTAGGAAATTAATTTTATCAGAATTTTAGCAAAACAAGAATGAAAAAAATTCATTCAAAGATAAACATAGAATAGAATGTCGTCACATGTGTCGTTAATATACTTGAATTCCATTTGAAGAGAGAATTCAATACCTTTTGCTGACAAAATGTTTGTGTGTTTGTGTGTGAGGAAGAAGTTGGCAAAAACAAAAAATGAATTCTTCCTTTTAATTTCTTTCTATCTATTTTTCGGCGGAAAAATTCAAAATGAAAATTGAAAAATCGTTTTTCTTTCATTTTTATTTTTTTCGTTCACAAACTTTGGAACAGTTGATTGATTGACATTTTGATTCAATATAAAAAATAAATAAATAAAATTCGAAGCGAAAAACTACGAAATTCGATGATGACTTGTTCAACGAAGAAATGTGATTCGTTTCATGTGTGTGTGTTCAATAATAACAACATTCGATAGTGGGAAAAAGGGGAATAAAATATCAGAAAAAGTAAACAGGTGAAAAGGATTTTCCTTTTTCGCCTGGAATTTTCAATGTATCGAACCCAAAATAAAAAGAAAAAGAATACATTAGTTGAATTGCACATTAGCGTTGTTGTTGTGCAACTATCAATGATGATGATGATAATAATGTTCATGTGATAGGCATCCTTCTCCCTCCTCAAAAAAAAAGATCGAACATCGAAAATCAATTTTCTAACATTTTGTTTTTTTATTCATTAACTATTTGTCTATCTATAAGTTGGATATTTTTTTCACTTCATTTCTCTTTCATTTACCATTAATTTAGGTTTGGTAAACACTGAAAAAAAAGAAGGAGAAAAAAGTTTTCAAAATAAAAAACTTCAACAAACAAAACAAATAGCATTCATTATTGTCAAAAAAATAGATAAATAAATAACCGGAAAGGTTAATTTCATTTTTCCAAATATGAACGGCAACTAAAATGTTTTTATTTTTTTTAAAGAAAAATTTTCAATTATATCCTAGATGGCGTTGTTGATATATATTCTGGAATGTGAACAAAAAAGCCTTGGATACAAGAATCTATTCAAAAAAAAAAAAAAAAAAAAATGGATAATAACCCAGCACATCTCATATCTTTATGCCTTTTAACATTTCGATTGCGATTGCGCTTTTCGAACCAAAAACAAAAAATGGACCGATCATAGTGAGTATGTTCCAACCAAACTTGTTCCAATCGCGAACGAAAAAAAATTCGGATTCTCGTTATTATACTATCTCTATGTGAATCTCCTCTCTCTCTCTCCCTCTCTCTCTTTCTATCTGGCAACGTTGTTCATCGCCATCTTCTTTCTTTGTTTGGGTATATGTATGTTCCATTATCATCATAAATATTCGTTCGAGTTTTTTTTTCAACGAATTTTTTTTTATCTTACATCATCATTATCTCTTCTCTCGGTTTTTTTTGTTTTGACAAAAAAAACGAAATATCCATTGATATACATCTTTAATGAAGAAAAAAAAAGGTAAGTCTCTTTTGTTTCATTGTCAACAAAACAAAACAAAACAAAAGAAGGTGTGCTGATGAATTCTGATGACACCTACACACACCGAAACATTTTCATTCTAATTTGGTTGTTGTTGTTGTTTGTGGTGGCTTGTTTTCATTTTATTTCTTTGGCCACATATAAAATTCCAAAATGGAAATCAATTCGGTTACATTTACGAATAACTGAAAAAAAATAATCAAGTTGAGAAATTTTTTTGTCATTTTCTTTCTTTCAGAATTATTTTTTTTTTTTGTCTTTACATTTTCTAATTTAGTTTTTTTCATGTCCAATGTATCGTGTGTCCAAAATTCTGGAACAAAATTTCCAAAATGAAACATAATCTTTGAAAAGGACATTGACAAACAAAAAAACACCAGAATTTAGAGCGCATTCTCTTCAGTGGAAAAAAACTAAAATTTGAGGTGTGGTACTCTTTTGATTCCAAGTGTGTGTTCCAAGCATCTCTATTTTTTTCGTTTTCACTTACTGTATCCGTTTGTTTTTTCTTTTCGGGGGAAAAAAAGTTGAAAACAAAAACATTGCCTTCGGTTATTTCCAAAAATTATTATTATTATTTTGATTAGTTTGTTCCAAAAAAATTTTTCATTTCCATTTCCCTCGGTATTTTTTTTCTTTCTTTGAATTGAAAAATTAAAGATTAAAAGAACAGCAGAATTTTGAATGTTTATTTGAAATTGATATATTCAAATATAAAATCTAAATCCTTTTTTTTGTTCATTCAAAATTTTTATTTTACGTTTGTTTTTCGTTGATTATCGAGTCGTAATGGTCACATTGATAATTGTGACCTTTTTTTTTCTCATGCATACATTTTCTATTGTTGCTGGTTTCGCGGTTATTACCATCTGTTCAAATTTTATGTTCCAAAACGAACAAAATGGAAATGGAAATGAAAACGGCGCGCGCTTTATTGAAAACATAAAACAGAAAAAAGTATGAAAACAAAAAAAAAACGTGTCATGATGATGATGATGATCATACTCTATTATACCCCGGTTTAATTGGGAAGAAAGGAAACTATAGCTAGGTCTTGCTGCCTTAAGCATTAATCTGTCATTGGAAAACTTTTTTTTCTTTTTGTCATCATCACCAATGATGACAATCATACATCCTCCAAGGCATTATTATATCAAAATATAAAACTTTTTCCAACTATACAAATCATTAGTATTTTAAAACTTTTTTTTCCTGCAATTTCTTTTTTTTTCGTCTAAAAACATCAATTTTTTTTCTGTTTTGAAAAATATAAAATATGATCGAGGCATTCGTATATACCTATGAATTTTTTTTTCGGTCATACACGAGTATACGTGTAGCGTGTTTTTTGTTTTGTTTTCACATGACAATCCACGTATTTAGAGTTACTTTGATGGCCAGGACAGATGCCTTAAACGACCATGATGATGATGATGATCTTGATATATATCTAGCTTAGACTTCTATTAATATTTTTTTTTTTTTTTTTGGTAACAGCTGTTCAGCTGTATAGTACAATTTGTCCCCCTCCTCCTATTAAAAACAATTATTTCCCTTTCTTTTTTTTTGTTCTTGTGGACCTCCTGTTTCATCATCATCATCATAATCATGATTTTCTGTTTTTTGGTTTGGTTTCACATTTGCTCTTCATTTTTTTTTTTGAATGGTTGCGCAGCTGGCGCATGTTGTACAATTTTTCTTTCTATAAACTACATTCGGACAATCGATATACAATTAGATTGCTCGAATTCGATTCAGCTTGTTACGCTAGCTAGGTCCTTATTTTTTTTTTGTCGGCTGTTCAATATGAGAAGAAAGAAAGAAAAAAAAATTGTGTGAATGAACCAAACTATCTTTGAATGAAGCTGATCATGATAAAACGGATAGAGGGGTCACACACACAGAGAGACGCGTGTTGACACGTGCTATGACTTAAACATAGGACATTCGAATGAATTGATTTGGGACAACAACAAAAAAAAAATTGTAGATTTAGAACGAAGGAAGAGGGCAATAAACATGGGGTAAACTATCACACTCGCCAAACAACAAAACAAAAAAATTTCCGAAATCGGTTGTAATTTTTGATTTTCATTAGGCCAAACTTCCTCGTCAATATATATATATTTTTTCTTTTTCAATTCAAGATCAGTAATAATAAGACCCTGCTGTTATGTTGTTACACGCGTTATAAAGTTTTTTTTTGTTTAAAAACGTTAATACACATTATATATTTCGGTTAAGGTTTCATTCGGGTATATGTCATTGGGGTGTGTCATTTTGGCATCCTGACAATGTCATTCAATCAACAATGAGAACGGAAATGGTTTTTTTTTGTCTTTTTCTCAATCTTTCTTTCTTGACACGATATCTTTTGGGTTTTCATGAGTTTAACAAACAAAAAAACAAATAGACATTGAAAATATTCATCGTTGATAGGAACCGGGTATTTCATTCATTCAAAAATTTACTTAAAATTTTTTTTTCTTCTTGTTATTTTTATGTTTATAATCATTTGACGTTGATGACGCTACGATCGAAAATTTTCAACAACAAAAAAAATTCCAGCATTTCTATATTTCTTTGTGTGTTCGCTAACGGAAATCGACGGAAAGATTTTTGTATTCGGTCATTGTTGTTGTTGTTGTTGTTGTTGTTCCATTTGAAAAATATTCATACGCATGTTCGGTTATTCCATTTGTTAGTTGTAGTGGTTCATTCAATATTTTGGAATCATCTTTGAAAAAAAGCTTATTCTGGATAATGATGATGCTCGAAGATGGCTCCTTAGTTTTTCACATACACCTGGCCAAAATACACACACACAACACACGTAAATACATTGAGTCGTTTTTTTATTTTGCTACGTTTGTTGGAACCCTACCCTCCTTCTCATCATCATCATCATCTTTTATCTGATTCATTTTTTGGTTTACAAATATCCAATGCTTCTATGCTGTTTTCAAATCACCACTTCTTTATAATTTGAATTGCCTTCCATTTGTTCCATAACCAGAACCAGAAGTAGTTGTCGATATAGACAAAAGCACACACACATTGTGTGAACTTTTTTTTTATAAGTTTTCTGCGCCGATGTATGCATGTGTCAGTGTTCCAGAAACAAACCAACATCAAAAAAAAGTACACCAATGCTAGGACCCTCGTATGTTATCGTGTTTTGTTGGCATGAATAGTTCATTTTTGGTAGGGTAGTTTAGTTATAAAAAAGGAAATGATCAAACATCGAATGACGTTATTGTCTATTATGCTTGTCTACAATCAACATCATTCACGATTTTTTTTTCAATTTCATATCATTTGAAAATTTTTTTTCTGATTTTTTTTTTCGTTATCATAATCCTTCTTCTTTATTGATCATCACATATTATTTTTAAAAAAAGATAATGGAAAATGGTGTACAAACTAAAACTAAAAACATTTACAACAACAACGACGATGATGATGATTACACCATTAATGATTGAGTCAACATTTTTAAAAATTTTTCTTCGCCGCATCAATTTATCTTTGTTTATGGTTTGCTTTTTCATTACAAAACAAAAAATCTTTTTTTCTCTCTCTTCCTTTATATCCCTCTTATCTTTTCTCTCTTTATCTCTCTAATCAACATCGAGATCTATTCATTTTTTTTCCACCGAAAAGCTACAGCTATAATATTCTCTTATAATCAATTTTCCAACCGAAAAAAAAATATATTACCGATATTTTTTTGGATGAAATTTTGGTCATTAAAGAACAAGAAGAAAAAATGCAAAAAAAAAATGAATGAAGATGTATGATGACAAATCGAAATGGACACAGTATTATTAAATAATCCCGCATGGTCTCACTTTATTCTGGTTTGTTGTTTGTTTGTTTTTTTTATCTGATCCATTAATTTTCATTAATATTATCGTTTTTTTTCTTCTTCTTCTATATTCAATCATATGTTTACTATTAATAGTGTGTGTGTATGTTTTTTGTGATTCGATCAATTTGGTTATGTATGTTTTTCCATTAGTAGAATCTCTAATAAAAAAAACGTCACATTTTCACCAAAAAAAAAAAAAAAGTACTGACCAACTAATCTAGCCTCTTATGAATCTTGTAGTTTGATAATATTTGCATGAATGAAATTTTGCTTGTTTTTGCAAATATTTTTTTAACATTCATTTATTATTCTCGCTTGTGTTTGAATACTAATCCAGAAACAAATAACTATGAATAAATGAATGAAAGAATGAAATTATAAGATTTTCTGGTATCTTTTTATCTCAAACGTTTCCATTATTGCTCTTGGGAACAAGAATGTAAAAAAAAGATACTTCTCTTACATTTTGCACATCCGATTAAATAAACCCACACACACGAGCACATTATAAACGTACATTAGATTAGAAAAAATATAATAATGTTAAAAGTTCACTTGAAATTAAGATTTAACACTTTGAAAATTATTGAATTTTAATTTGTTTGTTTTCTAATTTAACTAATGTTTTTTTGTTCTTTTTAAATTATAATTTTTTTTTCTCTATAAAAAAAGAGAATTATTTCATTATCAAAATCAGAATTATTGAAAATTTAGTTTTTGTCAATCAATTTTTTTTTTTGTAGGAATAAAGGCCGATGACCTGGCTAGTTTGCAGTTGTTGTAATTATTGTTTTTTTCCAAGAGGGCGTTTGTGTGTGTGTACGAAAAAGAGAACGATCGATGGAAATATTGGCTTATTTTTTCATTTTTCATTTTTCATTTTTTTTTTGTTTTGGTGCTGATACTCTCCGTGTTCACTGTTTGCCTGAATGTATCGTAAAACCGAAATATGAATTGAAAGCATAAGGCACGCGGTGAATGCCAAGAGTTGATGCTATAATTACATCGTTTTTCTTTCCAATACCATCCAGAGAGAGAGAGAGAGAGAGGGAAAGAGATTGTGTTTATGTGTATTTAACAAAGATTTCAAATTTTCCAATAACTTTATCACTTTTTTTCATCCAATTAGGATTCCATTCGTTTTTATTTTCATATATTCATTTTATCTAACTATTTCAAATTCACACATCATCATCATTATTATTATTATGAAAGAGAGATAAAGCTTTCAAACACACACACAGACACACACTAAACACATTCTATTGATGATGATTAGCATTCGATTAAATGCTATTGTATGCTGTTTTATTATCATTATATTACATAATATATGTGAGATAAACACATACACAAACACATTTAGCTGGGAAAAAAAAGATCTCAGAATAATATTCTATGAATGAATGAATGAATGAATGAATAAAAAAAATAAACGGGACAGATCTGATCATATTAGACTCAAGTCACGTACAATACGTCCGAATATATAAAATATATATCCAACACACATTGTGCGTCCATTTTATATTCAATCGTTCCATACATTTGTGTGTGTGTGTCCACTGTTTTTTGTTTTTGTTGGTTATTTTGGTCTCTATTTTTCATTTTCTTTCAAAAGAAATGAAAAACAGTTTCCTTTTGTTTTCAATTCATTCATTCTTGTTGTTCCAGAAATTTAGAATTGCACATCCGAATAGAAATTCACTTCTTGTTATTATTTAGTTTTTTTTTTTGTTATTCTTTTCTGAAAATTTTTAGCTGTCAAATGGTGTAGGTTCCTATATTTTATCTATAACTTAATCTACGTCATAACGTTTTCAATTTTAATAAATAAAGTAATTATGAAATTAAATTAAATTAAGATTATGATTATGATGATAAACAAGTGAACATTAACAACAGCAAATGACATCATCAACTCGTCACACACACAATAAATGACAAAGCTTAATAAATTCCGTAAACAAAAAATATTCTATCAAACCAGAATTGCGTGTCTATCGTTTTGTTTTGTTTTGTTGGTTAGTTTTTCAGATTGATTCATGTCATCATATTTATTATCAAGATATTATCGAAAACATAATCGACAAACAAAAATAATAACAACCAAAAAAAATCTAAATAAATTACT
>ERZ500997.630-NODE-630-length-10018-cov-6.139617_pt1 | contig 10018 bp, 9 predicted proteins | sample MGYA00248826_ERZ500997 | MGnify/ENA primary metagenome ERZ500997 (study PRJEB25958, sample SAMN03398524) | human skin metagenome | study: EMG produced TPA metagenomics assembly of the Human Skin Microbiome Metagenome (human skin metagenome) data set.
TTGAAGCTTTGGAGAAATCTTTTTGTGCAAATTCTTTGCGTTTACGTTCGATTAATTCGCTTGTGAATTTACCGAAAAAATTCATTTCATCACCATTTAATTGTATTTTGAATAATTTTGAAAAAAATGGTGGAAAAAAATATATGAATGACATTTCCAAAATGCTTTTCAATGATAAATCTGCATTGAATAGCTTACGTGCTGTAATAACAAGTTGATGATTCGGTTCGATTATTGAATCAATTTTACAACCAAACGCAACCTGAAGTATAGTGTCCATCGTATAGGCACCGGTAAATCGTTTTATGCTTAAGATATTATCATGGGAATTGGCCAATTCATTATCGATATTCTTGATTAATGTCTGACAAATTGATTCCATACATGGTTTCATTCGACGAAGTTTTCCAGTTGCAAATGTTGGCGCTACGATTGCACGAAAACGTTTCCATTTATCTAAGTCGACTACGGTTAAAAAGTTTGAAAACATTGGATCATCTGAATTGAATTTCTATTTGAAATAAATGAAAATATTGAAAAATGGCTTTGTTTTAGGCTAACAATTCTCACCCGTCGATTAGGAAAATTGATAAACTCTTTGCTCATTATTAATTGAATTAATTCAGGTTCGGCAATAGTAACATTGATTCCACCAAACATTTCCCATCCATAAACTTTACCAATTTTCTGTATGTTTTTCTGTGATATCAATTCAATACGTGTTTTGTTCCATAAAGCGCTAAAAAAAGATGGTTGTTCAGCAATTGGAATGTTACGACTTTGTAGATTTGCAATTGCCGATTTGGATCGATTTCTTAAATAAAGATAAATTGATGTGAATATCAAAATGATGGCAGTTAACAAGAATATCCCAAACATTTTTCTGAAAATAAAGTTTTGGCAGTATTTAAACAACAACAAACAAAATAAAATATCAATGATATCAAAATCATTGATCAATAACAACTATTTATATCGAAATGATTTGCACCATTGGCATCAAAGATTGATTAAATTAAATTAAGGAAACAGTAGTGTTAAAAATGATTGATAAAAGATTTTTTCGTATTCATTTTACCTAAAAATAACTAGTACTTTTCTGTTAAACGGGCGTAAGTGAAAATTCAACCCTTTCCGCTCGAACAACTACTCTCACTCAACAATTTGTTTTAACCAAATTCGCTAGTTTCTTGTCCGCAAAGAATATTCGAGTTTTTTTCAATAGATAGGTATATTGATGAAAACCAGTAATTATAAGCATTCTTTTCGAAAAAAATTGTTTTGCTTACAATTCATTAATATTTGTTTATCGTTTAACGATGAAGTAAGTATCAAATGACATTTTATTCATTGATTAATGTATTATTGAAATTTGAAATTGGATATTTTGATTGTTTGTGTAGGATAAATTTTAAAATAATAATTTTTATCATTGAAAAAATCAATTGATTTCTTGTCCTTCGGTCACACTTTTTGATGCTAACGACAATCAAATTGCGAACATCATACGAATTCAAGATTAGCAATTTCAACTGGTTTTGGTTAAAATTTTATTGGGGTAGATTATTTAAAAAGTTTTGCTTGTTCCACATTATTTCAAACGAACGTAGAAAAGTAGTTGAAACAGGCCCAACACTTTGTTTGTTCATTTTATCTTCGTACGAATATACTTTAGACATTGATCAATTGTAAAATTTTAATTGCAAATGAAATTCAACTTATGATACAATTTTTGAATCGGAAACTTAAGTTAGTTATGAATTATTTGATAAATCCATTTGGATAAAATCAATAGTTTTAATCTGATTTGATTGTTCTGTTTTGATACCGTTCCAAGAACCATCAGTTTCGTCGTTCAACTTTTAGAAAGATATCACGTGGTGAAAGAAGGCCACCTTGATTATAAAATTCGACTGGAATCTAATCAAAAGAAAAAAGTAAAAAGTAAAATAAAAGATTTGTTTGAAACAGCAATCCAACCACTTACTTTAGTTTTGGCACATTTATCGAATTTGAAATTTTTAATCAACCAAATCAATGCCAATTTAGCCTCCATTAATGCTAAACTTTTTGCTACACAAGCTCGTGGTCCTGCTCCAAATGGTAGATATGCATAGTTTGGATGCTGATTGCCAGAATCGCGAATAAATCGTTCCGGAATAAATTTTTCCGGTTCTGGAAAATATTCCTCATCATGATGTAGACTCCAGATTGGAATTTGTATGACATCATCTTTTTTAATTGAAACTGAATAACTGCCATCTTCAGTCGTAAGTACAGTATCATTTACACAACGTCGATCAGTAAATGGCCCCGGTGGTGTTAAACGTAAAGTTTCATCGATCACTGCATTAACATATTCAAATTTTGAACCAATATTTTCAAATGATAACAATAATAAAGGATCTTTATTCTCATCGATTTGATTTTCAGAACTGACACGGTTTACTTCTTCATAACATATCTGTTGCTTATCTGGATTCAATGCAAGATTATATAAAGCCATGGCAATAGTTGTCGAAGTAGTATCATAACCGGCAAAAAAGAAAAGTACACATTGGGCAATAATTTCATCATTACTCATATATTTGATCGGTTTTTCATTATTATCGATTTTTTGTTGTTGATTTTCTAATTCATGTTCTGCTTCAAGTAAAAATTCAATAAAAGTTGAAGCTTTTGAAAAATCTTTTTGTGCAAATTCTATTCGTTTGCGTTCGATTAAATCGCTGGCAAATTTACTGACAAAATCAATTTCATCGCTATTCAATCGTATTTTGAATAACTTTGAAAAAAATGCTGGGAAAAAGAAGAGGACAGTCATTGATAAAATGTTTTTCAATGATAAATCTGTATTGAATAGCCTACGTGCCATTATAATAAGTTGATTATTCGGTTCGATTATTGAATCTATTTTACAACCGAACGCTACCTGTAAAACAGTGTCCATTGTATAGGCACCGGTAAATCGTTTTATGTTCAAGATATTATCATGCGAATTGGTCAATTCATTATCAATATTCTTGATTAATGTCTGACAAGTTGTATCCATGCATGGTTTCATTCGACGAAGTTTTCCAGTTGCAAATGTAGGTGCTACGACTGCTCGAATGCGCTTCCATTTATCGAATTCAACTAAAGTTAAAAAGTTTGAAAACATTGGATCGTCAGAATTGAATTTCTATTGGAAATGAATGATAATTTCAAAAAATGATTTTGAATTTTGCTAAAAATTCTTACCCGACGACTAGGAAAATTTGTAAACTCTTTACTCATTATTAATTGAATTAATTCAGGTTCAGCAATAGTCAAATTGATTCCACCAAACATTTCAAATCCATAAACTTTACCAATTTTTTGTATATTTTTTTGTAATACCAATTCAATACGTGTTTTATTCCATAAAGCACTTAAAAAATATGGTTGCTCACCAATAGGAATGTTACGACTTTGTAGGTTTGCAATGGCCAACTTTGATCGATGTTGACCATAGAGATAAATTGATGCTAATATCAAAATGATGGCAGTTAAAAAGAATATTCCCAACATGTTTGAAGTTCTGGCAGTATGAAAATTACAACAATAAACAAAATAAAATATCAATCATTGATCAATGCTAACTATTTATATGGAAATGTTTTGTATCAATGACTTTGGACATTGAACATTGAATGATTTTTCAATGTACAAAATAAAAAAATAGCCAAAATCGTGACATAAAATAACTTAACCCTTTATTTGCGAATGAATATAGAAAAAATTGCAAATCGAATGTAAACAATAAAAAGGTCGATAGCGACAATTCGATATGTTGAAATTGATTAAATTAAAATAGGAAGTTGATGTTGATTGAAAATGATTGATAAAAGTTTTCTTCATAATCATTTCACTTGAAAATAACGGGTACTTTTGTGCGAAACCTAAAAAATTAACCCTTTCAATAAATCCATAATACTAAAACAGTCAAAGTATTTCTACTTGCAAAACATTTGCCATCATAAGCTTTTATCCATCAAATCATATATTCGGAATAAAACAACAAATTCAAATATGTTATCAATTTATAAAATTAGAATAACAAACAAAATATACAAATTCTTTATGAATAAATATTGTTTTGTTTTAGTATTATAAATTTAACATTGATAAAATTTAAAAAAGAAGAAGATATTCTCAATTTATGTGCAATCAATCAGATGTAGGATTTGGTTATTCAATAGAACCATCAGTTTCGTCGTTCAACTTTTAGAAAGATATCACGTGGTGAAAGAAGGCCACCTTGATTATAAAATTCGACTGGAATCTAATCAAAAGAAAAAAGTAAAAAGTAAAATAAAAGATTTGTTTGAAACAGCAATCCAACCACTTACTTTAGTTTTGGCACATTTATCGAATTTGAAATTTTTTATCAACCAAATCAATGCTAATTTAGCCTCCATTAAAGCTAAACTTTTTGCTACACAGGCTCTTGGTCCAGCTCCGAATGGTAGATATGCATAATTTGGATGTTTATTGCCTGAATCTCGAATAAATCGTTCCGGAATAAATTTTTCCGGTTCCGGAAAATATTCTTCATCATAATGTAGGCAATAAATTGGAATTTGTATGATATCACCTTTTTTTATCATAATTGAATAACGGCCATCTTCAGTCGTAAGTACAGTATCATTCACGCAACTTCGTTCGGTAAATGATCCCGGTGGTATTAAACGCAATGTTTCATCGATCACTGCATTAACATATCCAAATTTTGAACCAATATTTTCAAATGATAATGATTGTAATGGATCTTGATTTTCATTGATTTCGTTTTCAGAAATGATACGGTTAACTTCTTCATAACATACTTGTTGCTTATCCGGATTCAATGCTAAATAATATAATGCCATTGTAATAGTTGTTGCCGTAGTTTCATAACCGGCCAAAAAGAAAAGAACACATTGGGCAATAATTTCATCATTATTCATGTATTTTATCGGTTTTTCAATGTTATCAATTTTTTGTTGTTGTTTTTGCAATTCATGTTCAGCTTCAAGCAAAAATTCAATAAAAGTTGAAGCTTTGGAGAAATCTTTTTGTGCAAATTCTTTGCGTTTACGTTCGATTAAATCGATAGAAAATTTACCGAAAAAATCCATTACATCGCTATTTAATCGTATTTTAAATATTTTTGAAAAAAATGGTGGCAAAAAGAACAATACTATCATTGCCATGATGTTTTTCAACGATAAATCTGTATTGAAAAGCCTACGTGCCATAATAATAAGTTGATTATTCGGTTCAATTAATGAATCGATTTTACAACCGAAAGCTACCTGAAGAACAGTATCCATTGTATAGGCACCGGTAAATCGTTTTATGTTCAAGATATTATCGTGCGAATTGGTCAATTCATTATCGAAATTCTTGATTAATGTCTGACAAATTGAATCCATACATGGTTTCATTTTACGAAGTTTTCCAGTGGCAAATGTAGGTGCTACGATTGCTCGAATACGTTTCCATTTATCTAATTCAACCGTGGATAAAAAGTTCGAAAACATTGGATCATCTGAATTGAATTTCTATCGGAAATAAATGATAATTTTAAAAAATCATTTTTCTTTTCGTTAATTATTCTCACCCGTCGATTTGGAAAATTGGTAAACTCTTTGCTCATTATTAATTGAATTAATTCTGGTTCGGCAATAGTCAAATTGATTCCACCAAACATTTCCCATCCATAAACTTTACCAATTTTTTGTATGTTTTTTTGTGATACCAATTCAATACGTGTTTTGTTCCATAAAGCGCTGAAAAATGATGGTTGCTCTCCAATAGGAATGTTTCGACTTTGTAGGTTTGCAATTGCCAATTTGGATCGATGTCGAAAATACAGATAAATCGATGTGAATGTCAAAACAATGACAGTCAATAAGAATATTCCCAACATTTTCTTGAAATTTAAATTCTGACTATTAAAAAAAACAACAACAAACAAAATAAAATGCAAATGAAATAATAATCATTTATTAATGCCAACTATTTAAATGGAAATGATTTGCATCATTGACATTGAATAATATCTCAACACCATAGTTGCAATCACCAACCAATCACTTATTAAGACATTGTATACAAAGATATATGCTCGTATTGATTAAATTAAAATAGGAGGTAGTGGTGATGAAAATGATGGACGAAAAAAAAAATTCCCTCATTTTACGTAAAAATAACGTTTTAATTATTGATTATTTTCATTGTGATTAGAAATTGTATATTTAAATTGTTTGTCAAGGACAAATTTTCAAGTTGATTTTTATCATTACATATCATTATGGTCATTTTCAAAGCAATTTCGCATAAACAACATCGATCCTGTATCGCTAACAACAATCGAACCAGTAATATTTCTAACATCATCATATACTAAAAATGATGCAAAATTGGCAATTTTTGCAACTCACAATCTTTTCGTTTTAGGCAAACAATGATATTTTATTCGATAATAATCAATTTTATTGGAAATAGTTGGTTTTGATCATTTGTCCTTGACAGATTTTCAATTGTATTTTTATAATTAACAATTAATTATTTTGTTTTTTCTTCAGTTCATTTAATTTTTTAAAATCAACTTTAGGTGCCAACATTGATCCAGTATCGCTAACAACAATCGAACCGGTTATATTTCGAGCATCATCTGATGCCAAAAATGATGCAAGATTAGCAATTTCAACTGGTTGTGCTACAAATTTCAAAAGAGTAAGTTCTTTGACAAATTCTTCGTTTTCCTTTAAAAATGTAACCGGCATTCCGAGAGAACGCATAAATTGAGTTGCCACAGGTCCAGGACTAGAATTTTTGTTTGATCAAGTAGAAAATTATATTTGAGAATTATAATATAATAAATTGTGATTGCGAATAATATTTTACATACTTGATTGAATTGACTCGAACACCTTTTTTACCGAATTCTATTGCCATTGTTTTGGTGATCATATCCAATGCTGCTTTTGATGAACTATAAATTATATGAACCTTTAAAAAATTGATGGAATTGTTAATATTTATTTTTAGGAATAAATCAAATAAAAATCTTACCGGCATCATAGATAAATTACTGGAAATATTGATAATATTTCCTTTTGATTTTTCCAAATGTGTTGCTGCTAATTGACTTAATTGAACAACAGCTCGAACATTTAATCCGTAAACTTGGTCAAAAGCTTCCATTAATTTTTCATCATGAATATCTTTATGTGGAGTAGAAAAACCAGCATTGTTTACAAGAATATCTAATCGCCCGTATTTGGAAATAGTTCCATCGATTAATTTAGCTGGTAATGTCTGATCAAGAAGATTGCCAACAATTTGCAATGGTTGATGACCAGTTTCAGCTTCAATTTGTTTGGCAACTGATTCTAAAGCGGCTGCATCACGACCAGTGATTGTAACTTGAGCACCATATTGTGCAAATTGCAAAGCGATTGCCGCACCAATACCCGAACTTGAACCTGTAACAAGAGCAACTTTACCACTGAAATCATATTTTTTTCCACTTGATGAAGACATGTTTTTGTAACTTTAGATGAGTGATAATTTTATCAATTGAATCGTTTTAATTTGCAATTTGATTTTCTTCCTATTTATATATAGGATGCAAATATCATAATGGAAGCTATACTACTAATTCAAATTATATTAGGAACTTTTAAGGACATTTTTTGGTGCAAAAAATGAATGAAAAAAATAAGCGATAATCTAAGTGCAAAAAAATCAGACAACCGTTGTCGAGTGATTATCATCATCATCATATAATCGAAATATATCAAAGCTTTTGACAACATTCTTTTTCATAATGGATTTAATTGATAATATTCAATTGTTGTTCATTTATTTCATTTCATATTTATAACTCAAGTGGATGAAAAATCTACTAATGTAAATCAATAATGTAAACTTTTGATAGCAAATATCTCCTTAACATGAAATGTAAACGATTTTTTTGATAAATATGAATGATAATTGTATTTCACAAATAAAAATCAAAAAATCATTTTGGGTTGCCGAAATGAAGAAACTCACAATATTTTGTAACTTCCTAAATTAAATGGAGAAAAATGTTTACAGAAAGTTAAATTGTTTAGGGAAAAGTTTCGGTATGAAATGTATTAAAACTCATGGCATTTGTTTATTATCGTTGATGATGTATTCTTTATGGCTGAGTAATACTGAATGGATCATAAACAATAAAAACAAAAATTGCAAAATGATTGGATAAAAAACAAATTCTTTTTTTTAGTTTATATGTTTCAAAATCTTATGAATGGCTAATATCGACGATCATACATCTGAATGTTCAGAAATCAATGCTGTCGATGGTTGTACAACATTACAACAATTATGGTCGTGGTTAAATTTGGATAATTTTTCCAAATACAATTCCAATGTTTCGAAAATTCGTCAACGTATTCGAAAAAATCCTGATGGTCCAAAAGTAATACTTTGTCATGATTATCGTTTCAATTATCATGAACGTTCGGCTGATGAAGCAATCGGTTGTCATACATCATTTCTTCAACATTATGATCAATATTCGATTCAATTCTATACATTTATTCATTGGTCTTTGATTGATATTTTCATATATTTTACTCATAAATTCATAACGATTCCACCACCAGAATGGATTCAAGCTTGCCATCGAAATGGTGTTTCATGTTTCGGTACAATTGTCGTTGAAGAATGGGCTAAATATGATGATGATGGTGGACAACAGATTGATGGAAAACAGTTTCTTGATAAAATATTGTCCAATAATGATCTAATTGATAGATTTATAGATGCTTTGATAAATATTCAATCATTTTATAGATTTGATGGTTGGTTATTGAACATTGAAACTTCGATCGATTTGGATAAAATTTCTCGTATGAAATATCTAATTCAACGATTGAAATTAAAAATGAAATCTACATTTTCAGATAATGAAGATACACAAATCATTTGGTATGATTCTGTTACTCGAACCGGTAAACTTGAATGGCAAAATGAATTGAACGATATGAATGGAACCTTTTTCGAAGATTCTGATGCAATTTTTCTTAATTACACTTGGAAAAATGAAAATCTTGAAAATAGTCGCAATAAAGCTTGTGAATATCGCAGGCAATATGATTGTTATGTTGGTGTTGATTGTTATGGTCGTGGTTGTTTTGGTGGCGGTGGTCTTGATGGAACATGGAAAGCTATTGAAAAAATTCTCGACAATAATCTTTCCGTTGCTATATTTGCACCCGGTTGGACACATGAATCGAAAATCTGTTCCGATGATCTTTTTATTCGACATTCGAATAATGATGATGGTGATGAAAGACACGATAATTGTCAGATGCCATATTGGAAACTAATACAATCAACGGCCAACATATACAGTATGGAAGATGAATTTGAATTTTGGTCAAGAATTGCGATCAATGGACGATTATTGGAAATATGTGAAAAACTTTTGACCACATTACCATTACAAACATGTTTTAATATTGGTCATGGTTATGGATTTTATCGATATGGTAATCGTATCGAATCAAAACCATGGTTAAATTTTCATCATCATGATTTACAAACATCATTATTTATTGAAAAAAATGAATGGAAAAATGATTATTATCGTTTATCGATTTCATATGATCAACCATATAATGGTGGTTCATCATTACTAATTGATTTATACAATATTATCCAACAACCATTGATACCAAAACCGATTACATTATTTCGAACACATATACCAATCGATGATTCGATGAAATTTCGATATCGATTTGTTTATAAATTTCATCAGAATAATTATGATAATAAAAAATGGTTGCAAGAAAATTTAAAAATTCGAACCATCATCAATTATTTTCATCGTAACTCTGAAATGGGTGATGATAATTATTCAGCCATAATTATCGAATCTGATGGATGGTATATTCGAAAACCTGAAGAAGAAATCCTTGATGATGATAATAATATAATTCGAAAATCATTTTCA
>ERZ500997.631-NODE-631-length-9997-cov-6.124723_pt1 | contig 9997 bp, 7 predicted proteins | sample MGYA00248826_ERZ500997 | MGnify/ENA primary metagenome ERZ500997 (study PRJEB25958, sample SAMN03398524) | human skin metagenome | study: EMG produced TPA metagenomics assembly of the Human Skin Microbiome Metagenome (human skin metagenome) data set.
GTTATGCAAAACCATTTTCATTTCATTTTTTTCTTCCATATGGATCCAAAAGATCAGTTGGATTTGATGGGAAAGAACAGCCGAATATTTGATCACTGCCATCACAACAATTTTCATATATGAAAAAAAAGGAAGTAGTGGCTGCTGGATACTTCTACTGATAGATGCTTGTTTGATAGAGTCAAAACAAACATGAGAAAAGCATACATGTTCTTTAGCATCATTCGAAGTGGTCGAAAGTGATGAAAATCTTTTCAATGTGTAGTGAATATTCTCTTGTTTTGAAAAAAGTTCAAAGTGATTCTGTTATCACCACCAAATACATTGACATAATAAACGCGCGCATTTAACTTACTTATTTTTCGGGTTGATTGAAATGAAATAATAATAATAATATAACAAATTCATGCATTTCGATGCATGCCCGATACCAAAAAAAACATCTCAACCCACAAAGGATTGTTGTTTCTGTTTTGCTGGATGTTTGTTTGTTTGTTATTGAAATTCATGTTTCTCCAATTCAATTCTATTATTTACTTTTGAATAGTTTCACAATCTACTGTCTATCTACTAAGATGACAAAAAATTCATCGGATTAAACATCCTATTGTCGAGATTTTGTAATGTTTTGTTATGGTTGTTGCACATCTTTTTAATTGCAAATGATAACCCATTCATCAACTGTTTGTGTGTTTGCAAGCAGAATTTTATTCATCTGACATCATTGTTTTTTTAGTATTTCTTCTAAAAATCATAATATGATCATTTCATTTTGATTCGAAACATCATAAAGGAATTTTCTCAAAGTTTTCAATCTTTGTCTTCTTTTGTTTTCAAAAATTCACTCAGAAGATAATATGAACCATAATCGGTGGTCATTGATTTATGATCACCACCACCATCAATACTATCTTCATATTGGATTTTCCCTATTAAAACTATGGCTAATATTCGCATCATTTACATTGGTGGTTATTGATTCTGGTAAGTTATTTATTGAAAAAAATCTATTTTTTTGAATTTTCACACAAAAAAAAAAGCTAAAGCGAATGAACTCTACCATACACTTTCAAGTACGGTAGTGAAAAATTTAACATTTCCAACAAATTTTGTCATTTTTGTTTTTGGCTAAAAATAGAGTGAAAACCAAAAAAAAAAATGTCAAATACCCATGTGTGTGTGTAGTTTTTGAATATTGCTTAGCTGTTTTTTTTTTGATGTGAATCATCAATTTAACAGGGCATCATCATCATCATCATTATGGAATGAAGGGATCCTTGTCATTATGATGATGTCTATGCACTTAGTTACACACACACACAAAGAAATATGTGACAACTCAATAAAAATACTAGCAATCTTCACTTTCACTGATGCGAGATACTATAATTAAACATAGAGTCTAAGCTAAGGATTTAAATACTTTTTTTAAATGTTTATAGCAAAGAGCCAAAAATGACATCCATTAGTCAATTAATCAATTATAATAAATATCATCTGTCAAAAAAAAATTCTCATTCTCTTTGTTCTTTATTTACTGATTAATGATTGAATACAATACGGAATGGATTAAACAACATCATTTTTTAGCATCATTTTATGGTCAAAGCTATTTGAAGATACCATCTTTCCCTTTAAATAATAATCAAACAAAAATTCAATTAGAATTTCGTACACATCAATCCGATGCATTCATTTTTCTTGCTGCCGGTTCTTCGGATTATTGCCTTCTGTATCTTGAACGTGGACAATTAGCTGTAAGTTTTTGTTTTTGTATAAGGATTTTCACTGCTACAAATGACATTTTGTTGGACAGGTGAAAATTAATTTCGGTTTAGGTGAAACTTTTCTCAAATCCAATGATGATGATTATTATGATTCAAAACCATTAAACGATTTGGAATGGCATCATGTTCATTTAGAACGTATCGATAGAAAATTATTATTAAAAATTGATTCAACAAGAATCTATTCAAAACAAATTCAAGGTTTTCATCGTGAAAATGGATTAAAAATTCAATATGGAATTTATCTAGGAAGTTCACATGGTTTAAAAAGTCTTTATTTAGGCGATATTCATCCATTACGTGGATGTTTAGATAATGTTTATTTTAATGAACAGAATTTATTCAATTTGTTTATCGTCAATGGACAACAACAACAACAACGACAAGTTATTAATCATGAAGTTGATCTAGATCAAAAATGTGATGAACAATTTAGTCCGTCGAACATTATCATCAATTATGATGATGATGATTCAGATAATAAAAATGAAACTTCAGTAACCATTTCATTTGTACATCATCAGAATAGCTATGTTCTATTACACGGTTTGTTTGGTAATTCGGTTACCGATAGACAACCAAGTCGAACAACAAATCTATCCGTCCAATTTGATTTGAAAACAACATCAACAAATGCAATGATTCTATTTATATCGGGAACAAATACATATAGAAAAGAATTTTTTGCAATAGAAATTATTCGTAAACGATTAAAAGTTTCCATAAACGATGGAAATGATGAATGCAAATTACATTCAAACATTATTTTGGCTGATAGTCAATGGCATCATGTAGAAATACTATTGATTGACAATGGTCAATTGATGGCCACAATAGATGGACAACGAGAATCATCATCAACAACAAAAACAACAACATGGCAATTATTTCGATCAAAACTTTCAAATGAATTATATTTAGGTGGTCTTATTGTTGAACGACAATCATTAGCTGTCAATTTAGGACTAGAATCAACATTGATTACATCAAATGTATCATTGAAAGGATGTATAAGAAATTTTCGTATAAATTCCCATTGGATAAATATTATTCGTGATGCAATTGTAACTCGGAAAATTCTAGCTGGTAATAATTGTCAATGGGAATTTTTATGTCATGATGATGATGATCCCGACAAAAGACCATGCATAGATCGGGCTAAATGTAGCCATGAACAATTTGATCTAATCAAATGTTCATGTCAAAATCATCATAATCATCATTATCGACATTGGCCAACAAATCAACAAAAATCTTCAACAACTAGCAATAATTTACCACCACCATCATCATGTGTTCGAAAAAATTTTAAACATAAATCGATAATTATCGAATCAATCAATGATAATGATCAACAAGATTCCGATCTGATTCAGCCATTAAATTCAATGTTATGTGATAAAAATTCTGGTGAAATTTCAGTCAACGAAGGAACTATAACCGAAATTAATTCTGCATTATTGACCATATTGACCGATGCCAATATACTATCACTATCATCTGATAATGATCGAATATTTGATGTAGTTATAGCCAAAAAACCCGATTACGGATCAATCAATCTTGATCAATTAATAATCGATTCGAATGTATTACGTACACAACCAATACGTTATACGCATATTATATCGGGTAAAATGCGTGATTCAATGTCATTAGAATTGGTTCGAAGACAATCAAAAACATTCGATATTGTTGAATGTGATCGTTATCTAATCAGAATTTTATTCAAAATTGTTTCAACAACAGCACAACAACAACAGAATGATGTTGCCGTCAATGATCTTGTTCATCGAATTCATTTGAAAATTCTAGCAAACAATCGTTTTCCATTAACATCATCAATGTTCAAGTTGAAAGATATTCTTGTAAAAGGAAAAAATAAGAAAAAAGATGATCATCATCCACAATTCAAAATAATCGATTGTAATCCAAATGATCATGGATATTTTGCTCAACAAAACAAGAATTTTCCTATAAAAATTGAAAATTTTACCGAAAATGCCGTACGAAATGGAAGCATATTTTTTGTGCATGAAGAAAAAAATGTTTCATTATCACCAACATCGGTGAAATGTATGATCAGTCATCGAGAAAAAGAACGATTCGAACTAACATTCAAACCATATAATTTGGCCGATAATGATGTAATCAACACAGGTCTTCTTATGGCTCATCATACTCATGCTTTGATAACCATTTCAAATCTTAGCCTAATCACCAATGATATTCTTGAACAACAAGATAAAAATCTTGGACAACTTATCCGTTATGAAATAGATCAGGAACCAAAATTCGGCGTTGTACAAAAACTTCGATCATTACCAAATAATTGGATGAATGTTACACAATTTACACAACGACAGCTGGATCGTGGTAAAATACGATATTTACATATTGCTGTTGATGATTTGTTACATTTACCAGAATCCGATCGAATCGATATACAAATCATGTTTCAAAAACAACTGATTCGTCGAATTAGATTTGCAATCAATTTTGTTTCACATTTAGAACTGGAATCATATGGAACAAATATTTATAATTTTAGTCGTAATGAAAAAGAATTTATCATTACAAGTACAGAACTTTCGTATCAAACACAGCCAATTTTAAGCGACCCAGAATCAATTCGTTATCGATTACGATCAGTGCCTTCATATGGTACCCTTTATTCATTAGCTACTACAGATGTATGGCAAAGGAAACTACGTTTTGATTCACAATTCAGCCAAAATGATTTGAATGAACGAAAAATTTTTTATGTTCGTAATAATTCCTTTGTTAATATTGATTCACTAAGGGATTTAATCGATTCATTCAGTTATGATGTTAATGTTTCGAATTCGACAAAAACTTCAACATTTTAGTAAGTATTAATCGATTTCATCGATAAAACATTCAATCTAATTTTGTTTTTTGCCCGAAAAAAGCATTCATTTTGATAATTCATTGGAAAACTATGTACTAATCAATCGAAAATTGACCGTATTGGAAGGCGATCGATCGGTGATTGATGAAAATCATCTCTATCTTCGATCTACTGAATCATCATCTTCGGCTAAAAATGATGTTCAATTCGATATAATTAAACAGCCAATGTTTGGTCGAATTGAAATTGAAAACGCTGATAACACGGTGGAGATTAATCCATCAAGAATTTCACAACGATTAATTCAACAACGAAAAGTTTACTATGTTCATGATGATTCGGAAAATAATATCGATTTTTTTGATTTTTTTATCGAAAATTTTACCAATAATGGTCGTATTAATGCAAAATTTTCTATTGAAATCCTAATGAAAAATGATAATCCACCACAGCGAAAATGTTTACAACGTTTGAATATAATTCGCAATACTGAACGTTTACTAACCAATCGTGATATATGTTACGTTGATTTAGACCTCAATACATGGCCATCAAATATTTTATTCACAAAAATCTATTCCACTATTGGTTCATTTCATTTTCTTAACAATTCAATGGCACAATCATTTACACAACAAGATTTAAATGATGGCCAGCTAAAATTTCGTCATAATGGAAATTTAGATTCGGGTAAAGCAATTTTTTCCATTACCGATGGCCATTTTAACCTGTTGGCTGAATCATTGGAAATTCGTGCATCCGATCCGTATATCGAAATAATAAATAATACCGGTGCAGTGGTTAAATATGGTGATACTTGCCTGATAACATCACAAAATCTTTCAATTGAAACAAATCTTCCAGATAATAATGAAATTTTCATCAAATTATTGACCGAACCACATTATGGACAAATATTGATTAATGAAAAATCTACCAATCATTTTACACTTCAGGTAAGTTAATTGAATTAATTTTCTTTCAAAAAAAAGTTAATCGATTGATTTCTTTCAAGGAATTACAAGATGGTTTAGTTGAATTTGAAAGTACTGTTTTCGAAGATGAAACAATACCGTTTAGCCGTAATGATTCATTTGAATTTCGAGGTAAATTTGACAAGAAAAATATTTCATTTTTCTTTATTTTCATCTTTGTTTTTCAGTTTTCAGTAATGATCGTGATTATAAGGATTTGGTGACCAAATCTCAAGAATTCATCATTCGAATTTATCCACAAAATTATTTTCATTTAGATATTATCAACAAACAGAACATAACAATGTTGGAAGATAGTCAGGTTCTAATTGATTCAAAAACATTGTCGGTAAAACATTCAGAATTATCAGACGATCGTATTGTTTATACTGTTGTACAGCCACCAAAATCTGGTGTAATAAAAAAATTAACCAAATTCAAAGAACCTATACACAATGAAGAAATGGCCATTGTTTTTACACAGCAAGACATTATTGATGGTCAAATTTTTTATCAAAATATTCAATCAAAATATAGTGGAAATTATACCGAAAACGGATCGGAAATATTCAATGATCGATTCCATGATTCATTCAGCCTAGAAGCTGGTGATGATTTATTTCGTATGACTCATCTTACCATGCATATTGAACTGATACCGAAATTCATTACATTACAAACAGAAAATCTAACAGTTTCGGAAGGTAATTCCATCATTCTAACTCGAACAATAATCAATATAACACATCAATATTATATGAGATATGTTGATGAATTTGTTGTGATTGAAGAACCAAAATATGGAACAATATCATCAATAGGCATTGATAATGTACGATTATCGATAAAATCATTTACAGGTGAACAATTAGATTCCGGTCGAATATATTATCAACATGATAGTTCGGAATATGAAAGTGATTGGTTTACATTAGTTGCACGTGCTAATTCGATTGAAAAAGAAAGTTTACCGGCAACAATTCATATCCAAGTAACATCAATCAATGATGAAGCACCAGTATTGCAAACAATCAAACCAATTAATGGTCAATTACAACAAAAAATTCCGATAACAAATCAATCCTTATTAGCAATCGATGCTGATTCTAAAGCCAACGAAATTGTCTATCTAATTTCGATGCCCATCAATGGTTATCTGATCGATATCGATACCAATCGAACAATCGATAAATTTACACAAGCTGATTTGGATATGGGTCGAATTTTTTTCATTCATGTTGGCTCGGCTAATGGTAGTTTTCGATTTCATTTGACAGATGGAAAAAATTATGGTTCATCAAATGTATTTCGCATATTGGTTCGAACCAGACAACAGATTATGATTGATACAAATCAAAAGATGCTTATAACACCTGGATCACAACAATCAATAACAAATCGTCATCTACAGGTTAGCTCAAGTGATCCAGATGTTGATAATGATGTTGAACGAGAATTTATTTATCGAATAATCAAAGCACCAACTTATGGTCGTATTATTTTGGAAGGTTTTCGCCAGGATGAAGAAGAGATCAATAATTTTACACAACAACAAATCAATGAAAATCTTGTACTTTATGATCAAAATGTTCCTATTATTGAACCGATTGTTTTGGATCGAATCATATTCAATATTGAATCATCGGAAATGCCACCATTGAAAAGTGTACATTTTATTATTGAAATTGCAATGGAAAATATGCGTGATATAATGAAAAGCAATGTTGACGCATTGATTCCAATCAAATCGTTGACCGTTGTGGAAGGCAAATTTAAAGCATTAAGTTTCGAAGAATTAAATCTAAATGAATTTGTTGGCCGTCTAAAATATGATGAGAATCGGGTTTTATTGAAAATCATTCGACAACCATTACATGGTATCATTTTACGTAATGGATTAATATTGGATAATTTTGCATTGTTTCCAATAGCAGCCATACGAAATCAATCAATAATTTATATGCATGATGATAGTAATAGCTATACAGATTCGGTTATTTTTGCCATATTTACTAATGATAATTTTATTATGTCATTTATGAATCTAACTTTGCCGATTAAGATAATTCCCGGTAAGTTTTGAAAACTTGTGAAATTTTTGTTTAATTTTCATTCATTTGCCTCCCCAAAATAGTGAATGATGAATATCCGATTGTTGTGAATCGTAGTCCGAGGATGAATGTAAAAATTGGATCCAAAACATTAATAACACGTTCCATTCTTCATACACGTGATAACGATGGTAATGATACGAATATTATTTATATTTTGGCCGGTAATAATGTTTGGCAAAAAGATGGATTTTTTACACATCGAAATTATATTCAAGAAGTTGCTATACGTATGTTTACACAACAGGATATTAATGATCAACAAATTGAATTTGTTCATCGTGGTTCATTACCCGCACAATTGATTTATTGGTTTCGTGTTAAAGATGAAATTGGAATTGAATGTCCAATGATCGAACCACCTGCCGAAATAAATTATCAATATTTACAATCATCATCATTGCAGAATATGAATGAAGAACATTGCACACCATATTATCCATTAACCATAACGGTTATTCAATTTGTAATTGAATTAGTAAATAAAACCGATATTCATCTAAAACAATGTTCAAGAAAAGCTCCAATCACTCGGTCTAATTTGGCTGTAAAAATTGATGATGATGAAACAGATTTAGATCCAAAACAAATTGTTTATCAAGTAAAAAAAGGACCATTCTTTGGACATTTATTGGTGGAAAATAAACGTAGTCTACATTTCAATCAACAACAAATCAATGATAATCAAGTTTTCTACATACAGGAAAATATGTTCAATGATGGTGGTGAAGATTCATTTGTCGTTGATATTTTTCAACGAAATAATGAAAAAATTCATAGTAATATTAACATACCAATTATTGTTGCTGCATTGGTAAAAGCACGTAAACCATTTGTAGCTGCATTTCCCGGGCTAAAATCATTGATCAATATTGATCACGTTGATGCAAGGTAATTTGAATCAATTTTTTTATCGGAATTCACACAAAAATCTAATCCTAATTTTCTGTTTTTCCAACAGTGAATTGTCAAGCGAAACAAAATCCAATCCAACGTTTAAAATTATTGAACAACCAAGATATGGATCATTAAGTTTGCTTAGTTTTGGGCAATCATCATCTCATGATATTGTCCATGAATTCACTCAAGATGATATCATTAAGAATCGTATTGTATACGAAGCATTTGCTAATGTAGAAATCATTTATCCAATGAATGAAATAATTACTGATCGAATTCGATATGAACTTCGAGCATTGAATGTTCAAACAGCACAAGGTGTACTTGTTATCAATATATTCAATAATCATTCTGATAGTAATGATTTAATGAATCAATTTCTAATGAAAAATAATTATCTTAGCTATTTAGGAATGACAACAATGTTTAAAGAACAATTTTTTCTACTATTATTCTTTTTCATTCTTTTCCTTGTACTACTCATACCTGTTTTGATGATCATTATTCGTTCATTATGTTTTGCATCAGCGAAATCAAAATCTAAATCAACAAAATGTTCAAATTCTAATAATAATGATTATGTGACGCAAACATTATCACCAACAACAACAACAACAACGGTACCGCAACCGCCTCCGCCAACGACAACAACAACACAAACAGATCATTCCAGTACAATAACGCATTCATCATCATCATATTGTTCACGACCAAATCTAGATTCATCCACTAGTCATTATTCATCGAATGCAACATTTAATAATGATCATTCGATCATACGAAATGATCATAATGATGTTATTGGGTCCAAATCATCGCCTTTCAATCATGATTTTGATCAAACAATTAATTTACAGTTATTGAAAAGAGATGGCCATAAAAAATATGGCCATGATGAAATAATGTCACCCTTACCACCACCATCATTATATTTTATTAATGATTATCATAATTATGATAGTCCAACAAGAAATAATCGTTGTTGGAACAACAACAAACAAATCAACGATACAGATGAAGATGTATTAGATGATGGTGGTGAATCACAAAGTGATGATACAATAGATATTGCCAATATCCATAATGATAATTTTTTTCCATCAAAAAATCAAAAATCTTTACAACATTTAACCTGTTCATATTCACCACCATTTCCATTCGGTAGTAATGAAAATGATGATTATCAAAATGATCGAATCATTACGACGACGACAACAATGACCAATCGTAATGAATTTGATAGTAATTTGAATAATAAAAATCAATATTGGATTTAATTTTCATTTTTTTTTCCAATAAATTTCATTTTCAATTCGAAATACGTTCGAATCGAATGTATCATTCAATCATCGA
>ERZ500997.632-NODE-632-length-9996-cov-5.087818_pt1 | contig 9996 bp, 6 predicted proteins | sample MGYA00248826_ERZ500997 | MGnify/ENA primary metagenome ERZ500997 (study PRJEB25958, sample SAMN03398524) | human skin metagenome | study: EMG produced TPA metagenomics assembly of the Human Skin Microbiome Metagenome (human skin metagenome) data set.
TGTTCAGTCGTTTTTGTTTTGCATTTCAAATTTTCGGGCACTGATAAACAAATGTATAGTTATTATCATTCGATTTGATCGATCCATTTATATTACACATATTTATATACATCAATGAATTTTAAAAGCTTTGAGAATAATGAATTTTTGTATATTTTTGTTCATTCATGTTCTGTTATTTTTTCTTTTGTTTAACCGAAAAACAAAAAAAACAAAAATTATTGAGATGATAAAATATATTTTATACTCCACTGTGTAGAGCTGGGAAAAAAACAGAAAAGTAAAATTACTTGCCATTTTTTTTGATTGATTGAAGTGAAGAAAAATAAAAAATAAAAAGATTGTTTGAAGATATGAATTGATTTATTGACTGGGTTGATTGGATTTGATTTGAATTATAACAAACGACCAGAATATGTATTGATGTGTATGTTTTTGTATATGTATACTATAGTAATTGATTGAACATAAAATATTTTGCACATTGAGTGATGATAAATTTTTTGGTTTGTTTCTTTTACTTATTCGATAAAAATCCAAAATCGAACACAAAAAAAATATAAAGAAGAAACATTACCCAAAATCGAAATGAGATTAATGTTGATGATGATGATGCATTTATAGGCAAAAGGAATGAAAATAAAAGAGGCGAGTATATATAATAATTATTTCAACTTTAAATTCGATGCGAAGAAATTTCTCAATACATCACAGTTAAATTGATGGGCGCAATTTTGATGAAATGACCCGTTTAAATGTTGACCACAATCCACTGAATAAGATGAAGGTATGTGTTTAGTAAGAATGACCAATTTGATTCAAACTTGATTCAAATTATATGATTGGGGTAATTGAGTTGTATGAGATGGTGGTAAGCATTTTGGTGAATTTGAGCTTGGTATCATAACATATGCAGTTTTTGCTACACTGCCATTATTATTGTTAATATTTGTGGTTGTCATTGGCGATGATTGCTGATTCTGTGATGAAAACATGGGTGTTCGTGATGAACAAACAACATGATTATGTTCCGGCGACGGTAAACTTGAGCTTGGAGCCGAATGTGTAGAGTTGGATGCTGAAGTTGCAGTAGCCGGCGTTGTTAATGAAGTGGCGGCGGCTGCTGCTGCTGCAGTTGATGAGGAAAATCTTGACCAAAAACTACCAATACCTTTACTAACACCCCCAACATTGTTCATAGGTGCATGACCATTACTAATGATTTGTGAGGATTTTTTCCCATTCGGTAAGAATGGTTCACGTAATGATTCATCTTGATTATAAAAATATTCCAGATTATCATGATGATTCATATCCGAAACACCTGAATCAGAAGAACAGAATTGATTCGATGATAACTTTATATAAGAATTTTTGGTCAAATTTTTTGAATTATTTCTACTATTGTCATTTTGTTTTTGATCATTATTGATCTGATTATTACTATGATTTATTAACAAAATATTTTGTTCGGCTTCGCCAGACGATGATAATAGTGCCTGATCATTAATAGTATTTGAACTGTTTGCATTTGTAGCTGTATTAGCCATTGTTAAATCACTTTCCATTAGACTAGATTCGGATACATTATTATTACTAACATTATCGATATTTGTTTCACGATATGGTGATTTTTGGGTTGATTGTTCAGGTAACATGTTGTTACGATTGGAATTCTGATTTGACCCAAATTTGGCCTGAAATTGATCTTTGAACGATTGATCTTCCATACTGAAATTTATAGTAAATTCATCATTCTTTTGTTTGACCGATTTAAACGTACGATATATACAGAAAAGAACAAAACATAGAAGAATTATGAAAGAAATGAAGCTAATTATGAATAACAAAAAACGATTCGGAGACGTTAGTCCGGAATTTGATGATTTTGTTTGATTCGAAAATCCATCATGTGAAGGCAAACCAACAAGCGTATGGAGATCTATCGGATTATTTTGTTGATAAGGATATGGTGAGCCTATTAATACCACCAGAATAATTAATTTATATTCGGTATCGTCTTTTAAATCGGTCAATGAATATTGATTTTTATCTTTGTGAACAACTTTAGATATATATTCGTTTGATTTTGTGTTTTTCCAATATCGTATCTCAAATCGATCAATCAATGTTCGGTGAACTCCACAAGTTAATTTCCATTTAATGATAGCACTGTCAGATGTTACATTTTCAGCCATTACATTCGTAATTATAACACCATCAATTTTCTTTGTTTTCATGTTTACTAAACATTTGGCCCATATAATACCAGTTGTTTGTTGATTATGATTGTTAAATGCAATACCAAATTTGTATTCATAATCTGGTAAGTGTAGAAGGCTTTGTTTTTCAGACATTGATTTCCATTGCACTTGATTCAAACATTGACCATTCGTAGCTAAACACCAAAAGAGAGTATAATCTTTAATAAGTGAATCATCGATTGATGTCCAATTCAGCTTATAACTTCCATTGGGAAATAAAAATACATTGATCATGCTATTCAGAATATTGCTTGCATTATTCCAAAGAATTTCACGTGTAGCTGGCAATACAAACAGCGAATAATTATCCGACAATCCAACAGAATTTTTAGAAAAAATATTGAATAAATAACTAACATTACTGCTTAATGTTAGTGTCAGATTTGGATAAAGTGTCGTTTGATTTATCCAATAATCTGGCTCATCTACAGCTGAATAAGAGATAAAATACTCAAAATCCGGTCCATTCTGTTCTTCATTGGCTAACGGTTTCCAATAGATCACTACTTTTCGTTCATTTTCCGACAAATTTACCGACAATGTTTCAAATGATTGATTGATAATCATGGGCGATGTTTCAGGAACTTTTATTTAGGAAACAAAGAAAAAAATTAGTGAGTAAAAATTATAATTCAAATTTTGGCAATACAATACTTTTTGGTTCGGATAAAACATCAAAAGAAATCATATCACTCCAATATTGATTGTTTGGATCGTCTACCTTACAGCTAATGTTGAAACGATATTGAGTAAACGGTCTCAGATCTTTCATATCCAATGATACAGTGTTTGATAGTCGGCTAATTTTTTTATTATAATCATTCGGATTGAAATCAATCATACGTATCGTTTTATTATTCATATCGAAAACTGAAATTCTATAAAGTATTCGATTCTTCAATGTCTCATCCAATAATAGATTTTCCGGCGCAATCCATTGCAAATGACCATCAACAAATTGTTCATATTTAGGTTTCATACGTGGTGGCGGCAATTGTGTAATTGATGTCTGATCAAATATAAATGTCTGATTATTGGTGCCAATTTTATTAGAACCTAAAAGTTCCAAAAAATAATGATTATTGTGCAATGATAAATCATGCGATGTATTCCAGAAACAATGTTGTTTATTATTTTCAATATAAACATTTCCACAATCTCTTTTTTCACTATATTCGAAGATGATCCAAGAAGATATCATGATAAAATGGAAAGAAAATCGATTTAGTAAAAGTAAAAATAATACTAATCAAATCGTTGAAACGTACATTTCTAGGCCTTCATGGTAGTTATGCAATGTATATTTCGTTTCAATCCTATTGTTAGGCAATGTCCATGAGCATGAAAGTTTTTGACGATAATGAAAGATGCATTCAAAATCACTAACATTTAATGGTTTATCTGCATACAAGTGGAAAAAAGAAACAATGAATTTTAATCTATTTGAGGTGGGTAAAAATTATTATTATTTTTTGCTTACATGCAACATTACCATCACTATAGCAGATAGGTAGAGTCTCTCCATTGGTATCATTAAATTTGCAGGAATAATTACCAAAATCATCAGGGCTAGTATTTTTGATTGATAATCGTACAGTATATGGATCGATTATTGTTACAAATCGTTGATCGATTATAATTTCATTTCGAGCAAAAAATACACGTGAAATATCGATTTCGCCATTATCGACAAATTCTTTTTTCAATGTGCAATTAAATGATAGCTCTTCTCCTACTTCGACATTGGCTTCATTTGGAACAAGATCTAAGATCAAAAAGAACAAAAACAAAGAAAAAAACTTATAATCATATCCATAAAACAAGGTAATATTCTTTTTGATTAACATACCTCCGAAATTAATACCCATCAGACAAGATTCGACAATAGTAACAATAAGGCCATAAGTCAGAAAAGTGAAGAATATTATAGTTAGTAGTTTTATCATCATTATATTCTTTTCTAATTGTATTTTTTTTATATATCAACGATAATGAGCGATGAAATTTTTTTTATTTTGATTTGATTAACGATTCTATCGTTATGATGTCATTGAAAATTGATAATCACTGCAAAAAGAATCCTCTTTGAATACAATGATTTTTTTTATATAGAAATTACCATAGTGATTGTTTGATCAATGCCATAAAAAACCAGACAGCGAAAAAAATCAAGGATCACATTGTAACTAAATCGGTCTGTTTTCTTGATAAATCGTTGATGAATTGAGATTATCTTACCAGTCGAAAGTCAATGTCTTCACAATGAAAAAGGCTTGTAATGATTATGATCGGACAAAAAGATTATTGATGCCGGATAGATGACGTCGGATGTACCGAATATTCCAATATTTAAAAATCGTAACATCACATTGGAATTATTTATTCCATAATAATGATATTATTAAACAATCAAGTGTCATAATAGAAATTGAACTGAAATGTTCATCACTGACAACAAGTGTTCAATAATGTTTTCCATTTAAACCATCAGAAATCATCTTTTTCGCAGATGAATTTCAATCGCCGATTCTATGGAGAAAAACAAAAAGAAAATTGTTTTCATCGAATTTATTTCAAAATATTTTTAAAAAAAACGGAAAAATGAGTATCAATTTCATTAATTCTCTCTCAATCAATTCAATCTCCCCAGCAAACAAATCGAATGAAGTATGATTATAAATTTCATCACTTTTACATAAATTACACGCACACTTGAAATATCAATCAGTTTGTTCCGCCTTTTCGCACAACTGAATTATCAGCGTTGGTGATTGGTGAAAAAAAAAGATTAACAAGTAAATCAAAGTAAACATAACACAAAGATTATTTGACATTTATTTTTTTTTCTTCTAAATCATCAATATGATTATCGAATTAAATAAATGAATTGGAAACCAAAACATTTTTTTGGGTCTAAATTTATTTATTATATTTGAAAAAGAGGGAAAGAGATTAATAGAAATAGATAAACAATCAAATCAAAACAACAAGCTGATTGTTAAAACATATCATAAAAAGATATAGAGAATTGAAAAAAATATGGCTGATTACTTTATTTTTTTTTATTCTTTCATATCATTATTTTTGTATTAAATATTTAACGGATTACTTTTTTAACGTCAACACAATGATATTGATTAAAGCAAAATGTACAATAACTATAATTCTATATTGATCATAACCCAATTGTGATTGCATGAGCTGATGATTTTTTATTATTTTCATTAATTCTTTTCAAAAAATAACTGTAGGAAAAAAGTTTCATGGTCAATCATAAATGAATGGTTAGAATTTTTTTTTTGTTGTTTCAAACATTTCCGCGATCAAATGAATAAAAACATCATCAAATCGAATGAATGAATGAAATAAAAACATTAAAGAAAACGAGAAAAAAAAGAAATTTTATTCGATTAACAATCTTTCATATCAAGAGAAAGAAAAAAACAACAACGATAATTGTTTGACAATAAAAAAAATGGGAAAATTTTCAACAAAACAAAAAAAAACGTTATCATCACCAGTAAATTATCAATCATTTTAAAGTTTATCATAATCATCGATCGATTTTTACCCATTCATTGGGTAATAGCATGTTTCTTACTTCTCACATAATCATTCTGTTATGAATTTGATGATGATGATGAAAATGGAAAAAATTGAATGGAACAAACAAAAATTTACAGCGACGAATCAAAAACAAAAAAAAAATGAAAAATACCAAATACAAGACTTACGGATATGTTCGATTTTTTTCAAGTCTTGACAACGATTTGTATAGAACACACAACAACAACAACAACACACAAATATACAAGCTGTTTTTTGCCAAGTTGATTATTACACAACACCGACGAATGATGATGATACCGATTTTTTTTTCTCTCTTCATAAACAACAACAACAACAACAAAAATTCGATTTTTCAACATTCAACAAACACACAACAGTCCGACAAAACAAAAGTTTGCTTAGAGATCTCTCTCTCTCTCTCTCTCTCTCTCTCTCTCTCTCTCTCTTTTGGGTGCTGTAAACACAAATCAACAAACAAAAATGATGAATGGAATAAATAGAAAACGAATTCAAAACATTTTTTATGAATAAAATTAAATAAATCAAAATTTAAAATGGAAACCAATTTTTTTCATTAATGAATATATTCAATTATAATCAATCATTATAGGGAAAAAAAATTTTCAAAAAAAAAAACAAAACTAATTCTGAATCCAGGTTCTGAACCAAATGATGAAACGACAAGAAAAATTATTTGCGGTGTTGGAGAAAATTATTTTCAATACAAACATTGAAACACACACACTTGGTAAAAAATAAAATTAACACTATTGATTATCATAATTAATAGTGTGAATTAATTGTTACTGTTAATTGTGTGTGTGTTAATTTAATAAAATTATTATTATTATTATTATTATCATCATCATCTCAAATAGATTATTTATGAAATTAAATATGCATTTTTGTTATTATTGAAAGAAAACATAGAGACGCCGCTATCAACAATCCAACGATGAAGATGATGATGACCACACGACGACGCAAATTATTAATAAAGAATATATTTTCTTCTTCATTTCAATTCGTTCGTTTCGAGAGGTTTCAAAAAACTAAAAACAACACACACACACACTATTAATATTAAGCTACTATTTTCATTTAAACACACTTTATTAAAACTATCCATTACACAATTCTTGTTTTTTTCGAGATTCAGAATACAACAAGTTTAAAGATTCGGATTTAGTTTATATGGTCGACTGATGATGATGCTGCTGCTGCTGCTTCTACACTTTTTTTCGGCTTATTTGCTTGCTTGCCATCATCTATTTGTTGTTGTTTTTTCGTTCATTGCAGATTTTATTTTTGTTGTTGTTATCATCATCACCATCGTCGTAGCCGTCGAAACTTTTTTTTCCAATTTTGTTTTTGTTTATTATTTTTCTTCAATCCTTCAATTGCACAAGTTTTGGATTTTTTTTTATATATCAAATTTTTTTTCTCTTGGTTAATTTTCAAAATTCCCTCTTCTTTCCCTCTATAATATTGTAGGTTCCAAGTTGGACAAAAACAAAAACAAAAATTTTCAACTAAAGAAAACTTACCCGTAGCAGATGACACGTTGATATTGTTGATAATGTTTTGATGGTTTTTAGTTTTACACGATGATATTTATTAATGTTTTGTTGTAAAAAATAGATGATGATTTTTGTCTAATTGAAAATACAAATTATAAAGTGATTTTTTATGTTTTATTTGATGTTCATTTCATGTTTTTTTTGAAATGATAATTAAAATATTTCATTCTTTAAACTCTAAGCTATTTGTCTAGCTAATTTGGAGTTATAGAATCGGATAGAATTCAAGAATAAACACACACACACACATCAGCAAAGAAGAAGAAAAAAATCGAACACAAATGATACACACACCGAAAATAATGATTGAATTGAAGCACCCAAACAATTCATGGACCGACCATTCATTGGAACACATATAGTGGATATCATCATTACCACCACCACCATCACAATCCTCTCATCAAATAAATGTTTTTACGCATGTGTATTTCGAATTTTTCCAATACATTCGAATCGCAATGTGTGTTTTTAGTTTTGTTGCGCCGCTTCTTACTTGCTGATGATGATGTTGTATGAATTAACTCATGAATGAATGAATGAATGAAATGCCACCTAGCGGCTAATTCGTCTTTTTTTATTATTTTTCGTTACTGAAAATAAAAATAAAAAAAATATTGAAATATTTCTCAGCGATTGATCAAACAACATTCTTCTATCATTTCTCACTATAGTTTTTTTTGCGATTCAAATTTTTCTCATGAACATGTCATGATCATATGTCTGTTTGTTTCATTAACGTTTTTTTTTTCGTTGGCAATGAAGATACATGCGCGCCAATACTAACATTTAAGGCGCGATTCAATTATAATTTTTGTTTCTTGGTGATGATATAGTTGATGTTCAATGCGGCAAGAAATTGAGAAAAAGAATAAAATAAAAATTCATTCTGAAATTTGTATGTGTTTTCGACATGGCATGTAGAAGCCATTAGTTCAAAAAAACAACAAAAATCGAAATTCATCATTCAACGAAAAAAAAGTCCGCAAAGCAACAACAAAAACAAAAACTCATCCATAACCCGAATCGAAATCATCGACCGAAACCGGAAAGAAAGAGTGAAAAAAGAGGTTCCAGAAAAAGGCCCAAATGTTCGAATGATGATGATGAAGATCTTGTCGATTCTTTGTTATTTTAAGCACATTTCACAAGTATTGTAATCATCATTATAAACGACAACAAATAATCGATCTGAACTCTTTTTTCTTTTCGCCATTCTGACAAATGTTTTTTTTTCATTAAAAAAACAATAATTCTCTATTTTTTTATCTATTTCAATTCTTGACAAAAAGTTTTTTTTGATCATTCAAACAAATTTTTAACATTTTCTATATCGTCATAAACATGACTTTAAAGCGACCCTTTAATGATTTAAATGATGATAGCCATCATCAACAGAATAATCAAGAATCATCAATTTCAAAGACATTTGATTCACCATCTAAACGTAAACGTAATAATGTTCATTTATTACAACAATTTCCAGCCAATTTAGTCAAGATAAGTGAGTAGTTTGAATGATTTTTAATTTTCAAAAATTGACTTTTCATATTTCAACAATCTAGATCCATTTATATCAATGACTTCGCATAGAAATGAAGCAAAATCTGTACAGATAATGGGCGCTTCGATTTGTCATCAATGTAAAATTAATCAGGTTATCCATGCAAAAATGTGTGATTTTTGTGATCGTATATTATGCCATGACTGTCAACAATTATGTCGTCATTGTCATCGATATTTTTGTAGCCTTTGTTCAATTCGAACTTATGATTATTCAAATGAATGTGTAAACGTTGCTATCTGTTTCAATTGTAATCGTTAATTAAATAATTAACTTAATTTGATGATTAAATTTTTGTAAATAATAATGTTTAGAAAAGCTAGACAAATGCTTTATTTTTTCCAATTATTTAATCAAAATTAATCATTTTTCATTCAAATTTAGTATGGCCATTGAAGCAAGACTGAATGCCATTACCATACCAGTACGATAAATAATGTTAAATTCTATGAATGAAATTGCTAAAATATATCCGACAATCATGGCCATATAAAGTTTATTTGATTTTCGATTCCAATACCATAATAATGAACATAGACAGATATTTTGCACAAGATCAATATTTGCACCACAAGCATCTATTAAATGATGCCAATCAAATTGTAATGATCGTGCATTTAAGTAAAAATTGACCAAACGAGTAAATATTGATTCTGTTACAGTCCAACCAAGTGCTGTACCTATTTTTACAATGTTTAATAATTTAATTTGATTTTCAATTAACATTTTTACAAAATGATGATGATAGTAAGTACTTACTAAGAATTTTGACCGATGCAACCGAAGCTTTTTGATAATATACCATTGAATAGTAAAGGCCAATACAATCGATTAAATGTTCCCAAAATTCTGTTAGATTAACAAGACCGGCAATTATAAGCATCTTACTAATCTGTGTTAAAATGTAGGCTAATGCACCGGTTACAACACGCATCAAAGTTCCATATTCGGATCTGAAATTTTTTAAATTTACAATCTTAAAAATTGGAAATGTGCTTTTGGTTTCACATATATGGCT
>ERZ500997.633-NODE-633-length-9988-cov-5.344810_pt1 | contig 9988 bp, 6 predicted proteins | sample MGYA00248826_ERZ500997 | MGnify/ENA primary metagenome ERZ500997 (study PRJEB25958, sample SAMN03398524) | human skin metagenome | study: EMG produced TPA metagenomics assembly of the Human Skin Microbiome Metagenome (human skin metagenome) data set.
TTGCATCATAATAACTAAATAAAACCAAAAGGATTGCAAAACAAAAACAACAATCATCCTATATATATAATCAATAAAAGTAATGCGCTTGTATGAGAAAAATGTTAATGATGATAGGATTTATTAATAATAATGATGATTATTATGGAGAAATGGAATTATTATTTTCATTATTAATGATAATAAAATGTAGATTATGATAATGCCATGATGATGATAATGGTCAATTGAATTCCTTTTTGTAATCGATCAATGGACGAATCTAAAAATATGGCTTATATTTGAATGGTTTGCTGTTGTTGTTAAGTTTAAAAACAATGCAAAAATGAAGATTTTGTTTGGCAAATTGCTTTACTCCGTCAGCAAATTAATTACAAAACAAAAAACAAAAGAAATGATGATGCTTTCGTTTTTTATTTTTGCTTTCTGTAAATTGCTAAACATCCTTGATGATGATGATAAGAAGATAATAATATCATCGTCACTCATTAAAGAGAAAAGAAAATCTCATTTCAAAAAAGGGTTAAATGATGATTCTCAAATTTCCTATCGAAAATAGCATCCTTTTTGTCATTATTTTCTTCATTCACTTCACTTCTCTTGTTCTTTGTGCGACAAATCGTAAAATGATGTTTAATTTTCTTCGAGGAAAAAGACAAAAAAGGGTTAAAATAGAATGAATGGGTTGGCGGAGAACAGAAAAAAAGCAATTAAAATTTTGCAAAAAATTCTTGCATCGAAAAAAAAAGTTTGACTTTTGAAAAATTAGATTTTTGGAAATTTTTCAATCATTACAGGAAAACCACCACCACCAATCGTGGTTTAGAAAAAGTTAATTTCATGACACTCAGTGGTGAAATAAGAGAAAAAAACCAAAATTCAGTCAAAAAAACGAAAATGAAATGCAAAAGTGCGCGCGAAGTGTTTAGCATCATTCTGTGTGTTTGCTTTGTTTGCCTAAATCCAGAAAAAAAAACAAGAAAAACAGATTCACCTAACGCGCCATTAAACACAAACCGAAACTGAATCAAGTCGAGCAAGTCAAAATTGACTAGATTTTTTTTCGGTTATCCTCGAAATAAGTGAAATGAGAGACTGAGAGAGAAAATGTAAGTTAAGTAGAAAAAATGAATGAAACTTTTGTTCGTTAAGAGCAAGTTCATGTTTATCATTCATTCATTCATTCATTCACCATAATCATCATTATCAATGAATAAATTCTAGATGAGTAAAAAAAAGTGTGTCTTAATGTCATCAACAACAACATTCGGGATAAATTGATTCACACTTATGGAGAACAGAATTTTTTTTTTAGTTCTAAATGATGATGATGATAAAATTGAGAAAGAAAATTTTACTGTAAATTGAATAATGTGTGTGTGTGTGTTTGTTTATGCGCAAAGTGCATAAATGTTTTGTTTGTTTTTCTAGTGCAAAGCAGATATTCATTTGAATTTGTTAATTTTTTCTGTCTTTCTTTTTGGTTCAATAGTTGCTGTTATTCAATAATAATGATCCAGTCGGAAAAGAAATCAATAATCGATCAAAAATCAATAATCAGAAAAGAATAATGATCATTAATTATATTCACACAAAGTCGGTATATCGATCGATGCTTATTATTATTGAAATCTTTTAGACTGAATGAATAAAATGGACATACAAACATACAAACGCGAACCCACGATGTCCATCTATCATTTTCATCATTATTTCTTTTTCATCACTTTCTCTCTCTCTCTTTTCACCATATCTGCATAATACAATCAAAAAAATGTTCAATGGATCAACAGAAAAATTCTTCTAGTTGAACAAACAAACAAACAAAAATGTGAATCATTTTCTCTTGGATGCAAGCAAACAAAAAAAAGCACTTATTTTCTATTAACAAGCAAAACAAAAAAATGTCCATAAAACATTTTTGACTAATTAAAAAACATCAGTGGAAAAAACAGTGGAAAACAACAAAGTCATTCGGAGAATCATCGCGAATATTATTTTCGCCTAATGATGATGATAATGAATGAATGACAGAATGAATGGACTATATAGCCATAGAGAGAGAATGGAAAAAACAATAGACATTTCATTTCATTTCATTTTTACAGTGTCAAACAGATGACGTTTTTATTCTTTCTCTTTTCGCTTTTCATTCGTTTCATAGCAATAATTATTAGCGAAAAAAACAGAAAAATAATTAGAGAAATGAATAGTCAGAATGAAAAAAAATGCAAATTGCTTTGATATAATGATAATGTTTGTTATCGTTTTACCATCCAGAAAGAAAGAAAGAAAGGTTAGATAACATTGGAAAAACAATTAGAAAGTTTTCAACAGAAAAAAATCCTCATCATCGTCATTATGAAGACATCAAACGAACATGTCATGTCATCTGTGTATCGTGTGTCGGATCAGTAAATTTTTTTTCAAAAAATTCTGCATAATATTTATCATTCGATTCAGAGTTAAATAGATCAAAGATAAACACGTAACGTAACTTCATTTATCTATGTTTCAAAGCTTCATTTTTCATGCTTAAATGCTTTTTAATCTCTGAATTGAAATTGAATGAATGAATGAATGAATGGACAGGATGGACAATAAGCAAACAAGCAAACAAACAAACACAATTGGATAATGTCTTCTTCAGGTTTTTCGTTTCGTTTCGTTTTTCCCAAAAATAATCTGCAATCAATTTGCATAAGCCGTATTTGCATGTGTTTAACATAACTTGTTTTCCACACAAAAACAGCCAGTCAATCTCACACTAGACATGACTAGATTTCCAAAAAATGTTTTTCAGTTTTCCAAACCATCATCATTCAACACACAAACTGAAATGACAACTTAATCAAACGAAAAATTTTTTTTTTGTTTTTTCTAATTAGAATTGAAACATTTCAAAACATGAAACATCATCTTCTTCAAACCAAACCGAAAAACAACCTTTTTTTCCTCTTGTTTTAGTCCGATGTTCATCATTATCATTATAAGGACATTGACAGCAAGCAAAACATCATCTACACACACACATAACACATGACCTTTGTACTCTTTTTTCATTCAAACTTTGTAAATATAAAATTTTTTCATGAAATAACCTTTACATCATCAACGACCCTGCAGGCAAATTTGATTATCATTATCATTATTATTATAATGGACAAGAGAGAAAAAATATGAATATTATTAAACAAAAAAAAAATCAAGATTCAGAAAAAAAATCACCCTGTATAAAGGTAGAAAGATCAACCTGTCATAGAGATTCATTCGTTTCTTTTCTTTCCGAAAAAAGTATCCAAATCAATGAAAATTAAATCAAAAAATTTTCGGGAGTTTATCAAAACGATGTTCAAAAACCATTCATCATTCGATGATGATGATGGTAGCAGGCGAAAAAAGTTAAAAATTTCATTCAGAAAAATAACCTACGCAACTGACACTGAGTGAATAAATCTCTTTTGAACATTTCGAAAAAAACAGAAAATTTTCAATTCAATTCAATAAATTCAATGAATGGAATTTGATTGGATGGATGGATGGCGCAGCAAAAAACATTTGAATAAATTCAAAATTAATCATTCTTTAAATAAGGGAAGAATTCTTCCAAATATCGATTCAGTAAAGTAACAAAAAACACTGCTGTGTTTAGCATCATTGTGATGGTTTAGAGTGTGGATGCTTTGCATCATCATCAATGATCGTTCATCATTGATTCAAGTAGCTATCATCATCATCATTTGGGTGCCTGCTGCTGATGTTTTCTACTTGTATTTGTTTCTGTGAAAAGAAACGAAAAATTCGAAAAAATCCAATTCCGGTTGAATATTCAGCTTTTTAGTTCATCTTTTTCGTCAAACAACAAACATTAATTGTCATTAACAAGCATCAAGATTTTAGATTCATTGGGCACACGACTTGATCATCATCATCTCGATGATGAGGATGATGGATTTGTCATGGTAAAAACGAAGAGAAAATTTTGTTCATATCCCAATGTTAATTATATGGTAATTAACATTGGATTTTTTATTTATTTCAGATGAAAATGTTGAGCGTGTATCATCGAGCTTTTTCTTCGAGCGTCAAGTCATGGTGGTTGTTGAAAATTAGCAAAGTTATTTGCAAATTTTCTAAATAAACTTTGAATTTTCATTACGGAATCATGGATCATCATCAAGGGAGAAAAAAAAATCCATGGTTACCATCATCAGGATCTTCATTAATGAATGAAATATTTTTTCGCTTTGTAAACGAATGTGTGTCTAACGATGCAAACCGATTTATATGAAGAGGATTTAACAGACGAAAAGAAAAGAAACAAAAAATAAAATAAAATTCATCAATTTCGAAATCCAGAATTGAATGAATTTTTATTATTGTTGAACATTTTCATTTTCATTCATCCACTATATGGTAGTAAAATGAGAATAATAGTATTGACTTTGATTTCCACTTCGATAATTTCTTTTCCAAACAAACAGAGGAAGAAAAATCGTAAATTTTCATCTGAAAATGCAAGTTTCATCATCCGATGATGATGATGATCCTTTGAGACCTGTATATTCTCTCTCTCTCTCTCTCTCTCTCTCTCTCTCTGACGCTTTTTTTACTATCACTGAAATCGATTGATTAGTCTATCAGGATATCTATTGGATATTGATATCGAACACCATCATCATCATATCATTTCATTTCACAAAGAAAAATTGATACAAATAGTGAATACTTTTGTTTCTCTTCTGCTACGTACACATACAAAAACATAATCTTGTTTGAAAAAAAATTTCACAAATAATACAAACTGACATTTTTCTGTCTATTTTGCCACAATATTGGAAACGAGAGAAAGAGAAAAAAGGGTTAAATGCGCCATGAAATGAATCCAATATATAATGCAGCAGCAACAGCAACAACAACAACGAAAGCAAATGTTTCATTTGGATCATCAATTCTATTATGTATCGATAGCAATACATAATAGAATTCCATTGAGATATTGCTATAAAGTATTAGCCAATTTGTCCATTGCCATTCACGAACACACAGTGTGTGTATATAGTCGATTCATTTTCAGTGGATCTATTCATGAATGAAAGATATTCATCCATTGTTCACTATAATTACGTTTTTTTTTCTCTGGCCCAATAATAATAATGAAGTATTTTATGAAGAAAAAGTAGTAGAAAATGAAATTATTCTATCATCGATCATTGTGATTATACAGCAACACTATGGCTATTATTACTCACACACAGAAAAAAAGATAAAGAAAAGGAATATGATCCGGAAACCAAATGATGGCGAAAAACCAAACCTAACCTCATCATCATCATCAAATGAATAAAGTTTTTTGATATAATCCAGATTCTCTTTGCTTTCTTTCGTTTTGGCTGAACACTGATGGTGAAATCAAGGGAGTGAAATTAATGAACCAAATAATTTATTAATGTTCATTATACCCCAAAAAAAACAAGCAAAAAAGAGAAAAACCCGTACAAAACATAATGATTATCATCATTATTATTATGGGCGATACTTATTCATTTCCAGCAAAAAAAAACTACTAAAAAAACTGATGATATAGGTAAGGCATTTTATCGTTTTTTTTCGAAAACAACATTAGAGAAATATTTTCGGAAATAAATTTTCCATAAACAAAGAAAAGAAAATTACCACATTAATTATAATTATGGATTCAGGAATTGAAAACATAAAAAACAATGATGATGGTGAAACGATAAACAACAACCCAGAAGCATCTTTTGTTTTCTATTGAGAAAAGTCAAAATAAAGCGAAAATAAAGTGAAAAATTAATGATGTTTCAAAAGCGAGAAAAACAACAACAAATTATTCAGTTTTTTTGTCGGTAACTTTCAGCATAATGATGATGATGATGATGTTGAATAAATAATAATTTTCGTTTGGAAAAAAAATGACAACCAAAATGATGTTGTTTGTCGGAACATTTGTTGTTTTTTTCTTTCGAAAAAAAATTTAAATTTTTAAAATTTAAATGGGAAATGTTTCGACAACAAAAAAAAATCCATTTGCACCGTGTGTGCATATTCGTGTGTGGATATAGTGGAAAAAATAATGAACATTGCTCGTGGCATACAGAATCCCCGACAACAACAACAAAAATCTCTTCAATTGAGTTTTTTTTGTTGACTTCTTTTTTTATAACAGCAGAATAAATTGCATCCATTTCATTTTAGTTTTGAATAAAAATCCAAAACGAATGAATCTTGTTGTTGTTGATGTTGATGTTGTCGTCTAGCGATTTATAATGAAAAAAACTTTGTTTATTTTCAAATGTTGTTTGTCACCGTTATTGCAGGGTTTTTTTCCAAGCAAATCTTGATAAGCAATGAATTTTGCGAATGTAAAATTACGTTTTTTTTTATTCAAAATTTGAATACAGAAGAAGGATTTGTGAATTTCGTCGTTTTTTCGTTTGTTTGTTTGTTGAAAAGAATCTCTCTCGTATTTCGCATTTGATGAAAAAAAATGTGTGATAAGAGAACACCATCATCATCATTATTATTATAAAAAATTCAAAAAATTCTTTTCATTTTGCCACTGATCAAATCAAATCGAACCGAATTGAATTGAATTGAGTTGAATGCACCAAAATGATTGACGAACAAACAAATTTGAATTTCGAAAAGAAGAAGAAATTTTTCATTTTAACATCAGAAAAAAAACCCTATTATTATTATAATTGATATCGATTTAGTGAATTCTGGATGTTTGTTGCCACGACGAAAAAAGAAAGCGAAAAAAAGGGATAATAATAATGATCATGATCATCATCATCATCATTATCAAACAAACAACATTCAAAATTCAACATTTCATTCGATTCTATTCACACACAAACAGGACATAGTGAGTGAATATATATCTGTATACGTATGATGTAAAAATAGTCACGTGTCAACAATGGGTGAAAATAGCAACGAAAAACGAAGAATTGCCCTTTTTTTTATTCTTCAATGATGATGGTGATATTGAATTGAACAAGAGAAAAAAATGTCAAATGACAAGCCTTTTTTTTGGTTGTTTAATAATTCTTATTACATATTGTGAATCTCTCTGGATTCTGTCTGTGTGTATGGATGCAAAGAATGTGAAGAATAAATGCCGAACATTTCACCAAAAAAGAACATCGAACATCATTAAAGCATTAATGGGTATTATTTGACAAAAAAACGAAATCCCAAATGAACCCTAAAAACATGAAGATTTTTTTTCCTTTGGTTTGAATTGAAGAATTCTTTTTGGCTCAAAATGGAATCCATCAACAAGAATTTTCAGTTTTTTTTTTGGTTTGTCTCTTCACTTCAGGATCATCATTCATTCGATTCAGACACATCATCATATCACTCAGTAAGTAAGTATTTACCTCTCTTTTATATATGAAAAATCCATTAATGTTCTTTTTTTTCCATTCGAAACAACCAGAAAAAAATTGTAGCAAAAGGATTAGTGAAAAAAAAGACATCTCTCATTGAATCATCATCGTCATTGTGGTGAAATCAGTCACATATGTTTTTTTTTGGTTGTTTTCGCTACCCTGGCTAATAAAATAAGATCGCTCGATTGGGTTGAGTTTTTTGGGCGCCTTTGTTTCAGAATTACCCGAAAAAAATCATAATTCAAACGGGGGAGTGAAGCAAAAACAAGTTTAACACTCAATGACGACGATGGTGATGATAATATGTAAAAATAAGCAATTAGTATAATTGAATAAAAAAAAGGCAAGAATCCAGCCAAAATTAACAAGAACGGAAACAGAATTCTATTGTTTTGAATTCAGCAGAAATTAATGAAAAAGAATCCAACGAGAATATGTTGTGTGTGCGGTGGTGAAGATAAATTCCAGAATTTTCTTTTGTAAATGGGTTTTGTTCGGTCGGTCGGACGGTGTGTGTGTGTGTGTCAAACGATAAAAGAATAAAGGAAAAAACTCTTGGATAATATTCCAAGTAACAAAAGGCTTATCAGGAAAAAATTCTCGGGTTTTTTTTGCTCCATATGTTCACCATAGGAATTGAATGGAAAAGAATTTAATTAAAAAACCATAATGACTATGATGATGATGATGGTTTGTTTTGCTTCTCAAACTAGCTAGTTAAACTAACTTGAATGCGGATTTTTGTCGCCATATTATATCATTATGGAGGAAAATAGAAGAAGAAAAAATTATAATAAAATCAGTTATCAGTTACACTGGACAATCATTTACCGATGATAAATGATTTTTTTTTCCTTCTTCTTCTTTCGTTCGATCATCACATCCAATAATGAAAAATGAGAATGTCCAATGTTTATACAACGACAACCATTGATGATGATCAAATGGATCAGGAATGTTTTTGGAGTCGTTCAATGGACAATAATATTAAAGTCCCTATAGATAGACTCAAGTCAATAAAAAGTCTGCCATAGAAAAACCATTCAAATTCAGGGTTACCCGAAATATTTTTCTCTAGACTAAATGAATGGAATGAATCATTTCATTTCATTTCAAATTCATTTGATTTAATAGACTTTATAGAATTACCAACATATAGCGAGAGAGTGAGAGAATGGCTGAAAAACTAGCAACAAAACTAACATGACACACACACTGTACATGTTGGTAACTAATTGAAACGAAAACGGGTTAAAAATTCGGGTAAAATAATAATTATTTCTTGGGTAAAAAAAAAAATCCAAATTTGTGGTAATTAGAGAGAAAGAGTCCTGTTTTGAATGAATTGAACAGAAATTGTAACGACAACGACGACGACGATGAATGTAAAAACAAATTAAAAGTTATTCTAATGAATATTAATGCTAATGATGTTTGATAACAGAGAAACAGAAACAAAAGGGTTAAAGAAACGAAAACGAAGAAGTTATTAAATAATTGAAAAATTCTTGAATTAAAAAAAAGTTTTTCCACCATAGTTTCTTTTGCGTGTTCAAATTCATTAGCCTTTGTTGTTTTTATCCAAATAACACAGAATTTTGTTTTAGGGTTAAAAATGAAATGAAATGAAATGAAAAACAGTCGAAACCGAATCAAGCCTAAGGCTTTTTTTTCTCGTTTCTTGTCATCATCATCATTTCAATTAGATAATTGCCAAATAACAAACGATGATAATTATCATTGTCATAATCATCATCATCATCATAAATAATGATTTTTTTGAAAGAATGTTTGGTATTTTTCAACATTGGTCGTGATTTGGCTGTTCTGTCTGTGTGTCGTGCATCAATTTAAATTAATCACGAACAAAACATCATCATCACTTTTGGCGAATCAAATACTGAAAATGACAATCAAACAAAAAAACTTTTAATTAATTGATTTCTGAGTTTTGGATTTTCAATTTGCAAAACTGGGAAAAAAATTTCCAATCAAGGGTTATCCACCATACACACTGGCCAAACAAAGGGATAATTTTTTTCTCCAAAATTGATTAATTATCAATCAAAAACACAGAATTCAGTATCAGGATGGAGAAAGCAATCAATAAATTTTTTTTCATTTTTCAATTTTTCAATTTAAAAACAAAACAAAACAAAATTATAGATAATTATAGATCACAATGTTATCTATTTTTCAGCTGTGTTTTTTTTATCTCTTTCGCCAAAAAGCTGTTGCTGCTTTCAATGTCAAGCTGCTTTATCATTATGGCTGAAGAAGTTGTTAAAGTTGAAAAAAAAGCCGCAAAATTATCTTCTTTTTTTTAAAAAAAAATTTATTGGATGTGGTTGGTCGGATGGTGGTTAAACAAAAAACAAAACAAATAACAATCATTATCATCAATACCGGTAACGATAAAACAGGTTTTCATCATCATCATCATTTTGATTTTACGTAACAATTGAAAATGAAATGAACGAAAATCGGTATCGGTCGATCGATTTCAAATTGTTTTTTTTTTCTTGTTCTTCTTCAACCAAAACTACTTTATATTTCGGTTGAAATAC
>ERZ500997.634-NODE-634-length-9985-cov-4.676133_pt1 | contig 9985 bp, 9 predicted proteins | sample MGYA00248826_ERZ500997 | MGnify/ENA primary metagenome ERZ500997 (study PRJEB25958, sample SAMN03398524) | human skin metagenome | study: EMG produced TPA metagenomics assembly of the Human Skin Microbiome Metagenome (human skin metagenome) data set.
TATGGTTGGTTATAAATTTCCAGCAACAACAACAACAAACGAAAACGAAAAATGTGATTACACAATGAAGAACATGGTGAATGTTTATTGTGTTTATTTCAAACAAAACAGACAGAGAAACGAAGAAGAAGAAGAAATTTCATTTAGATTCAAAAACGAAAACAAAATTCATTTAGAAATTATATCCGATTGTTTTATTTGAATGCGAATATAGCAAGAGAGAGAGAGAGTTGAGTTGGATAAATAACCGAAACCAAATCGAAGAAGAAGAGATTCTGAAAACAACAAACGGTTTTTTGTGTTTTTCTGTTGTTTGGTGTGGTTTTAATCAAACTAAACTAAACTAAACTATAGTGAAGAAGACAAAAAAACATTAAGATTCTTTACATCTTTACATCTAAAGCAGTTTTTTTTCTAGTTTACTGTTATTTTTCAATTCAACATTTTCTTAAGTATTTTTTCTAGCTTCTTTTCTTCCTTACCAATCACAACAACAACAACAACAACAACAAGGAAAATGATAGCCGAACAAAAAATTTATTCAAATTAAATAAATTTTATTAATGAAATTCATTCACATTTTATTTACTTTACTTTACTTTACTTACTTACGGATTCACATTCACTAAATAACTAACTGTTTTTTTTCTCGGACAATTTTCGGTAAATAATCTATAAATTTCTCACTCGCACACAGCACATATAATTTTAAATAATCATTTTGTATATGGAAATGATTTTCCGAACGAGACAAAAGCAAAATTTGAAAATGTTCCAAACAACCAAAAACTAAACAGGGAACTAAACGTTGGTTCCCAATATCCAAAATAAAGTATAATTAAATTTTGGTCATTCTGGTTCTTCTCGGTCTTCTTCATGTTATTCATTGACAAAACATAAAGAAAGGCAAAGGACAATTGAAACCAAAAACAATTTTCCATTTTATATAAAAAACAAACAAAAACGAAACAAAAAACGAAATGATAATAATAATGTCAATATAATAAATATTGACATTTTTCTCTATGGTTTTCTCTTGCTGTTTTTTCTAGAAACTTTAAGAAAGAATTATATAGAAACTTACCTCTTTACGGATGCCCGGAAAAATAATTAAAAATGCAACAAAAAATGTTGTAAAACTAATATAGATTAAAATATTTCTAATATCTTCAATAGCAGCTGTACGATTCATTGATGAATATAATACTGGACCACCATTATCCTGGAAAGCATCAAACCAACTTGGACCAACCGTAACTAAATCAGGCGATGATGACATTTTGGTTCGTTTTCGTTTGCTTTGCTTTATGTTTCACAATGACAAAGATCAAAGATTGAGGAATGTTTTTATGATTGTTTGATCACAAATTTTAATGAAAATTTCAATGCTGCCTGTAAATGAATGGAAAAAAGGAAAAAAAAATTAGATAAAATCATCAATAAAACACACAAACATCGAACAGAAATAAGGAAAAACAAAAACTAATTCACCATGTTACCAGGTGTATGACAAACAGGGAAAAAAACAAAAGTTTATTTGCAAACAGAAAATTTGAATTTTTTTTGATTGAAAAATCCAATGGAAATAATTAATAAGTTCGGGAAAAAAACACCCGATGATGATGATGACAGCAACACTTTGATCAAATTGGTGGGAAAACACACTCAAAACTAGTTTAGCTTGTAATTGGTTTGGATCAATTATTTCTGGTTTTTTATTGATGATGATGATGATGATGGTGGAAGCAACTGATGATCAATATTGAAGAAAGAAAGGCAACGTAGAGAAAAACGATGTAATAAAAATCAAACTTCAAATCTTCTCTCTTTTTCTGGATTAAAAATACTGATTTTTAGTCCTATTCATCACTTCATCGCAGCAGCCACAGCAGCTTTATTTATTTCACACAGGTAATTTGATTTCCTTAAAATGAAAAACGTTTATTCAATCATTTTTCTCTCTCTCTTCAGAAAATGCAAAAATCGAAATTTTTTCCCCTTCTTTTCCTTGTTTGTTTCCTCCCCCCATTTAAAGGCAAAATTGGATATTTATTTATGGAAACACAACAGCAAAACACACAGATATATCTTGTCTTCAAATTTAGATATATTTTTCTGTTTCTTGTTTCTTTGATTGCAACCAATATATATGTGCATTGTCATTGTCAGAAAAGTGATAAATTCAAAACAAAACAAAACAAATCATGATCGGAAATTGTCATTGTTTCAATCGATGGATTTTTGTTTCATTCGAATCAAATCAAGGTTTTTTTTAACAATGTTTTCGTAGAAAATACGAGAACGAAAAAACAACGTGAAATATCCAAACTGAACCAAAACAAGCTAATTATTCCATTTTCATTTGAAAATGTTTCACACACACAGTGAAGCAAAAACAGAAAAACAGACTTTGTTTGTCATTGATTATTGATCATTTTGTTTAATTTTTTCGCTATCTGTTTCGGCTTCTAAAAATAAATGAAAATTTTTAAATGAAAATTTCAATTTCTTCGTAATCATCATCATCATTGCAATTATTAATGTCGTTGTTCATGCGATGAGACCTTCCTTTTTGTTTCTTTGTTTCTTTTGGCTGATTGCTCTAATCGCACACAAAATTGGCTATATTTCACACTTTGCCTTCGCCTAAGTAATATTTCAACCAAAAGAAACCACCAATCAATTGACAGATGTTATTATCGTTGTTTGATCAAAAATTGTAACAACCAACCAACCAACCACCATCGTATCAATATCAAAAAAATGTAACCAAAAAAAATAGCGGTTTTGACTTTCAAACAAACCAAGAAAAACCTCCCACATACAAAACAAAAACAAAATTTAACCACCACCAATCAGCACCAGGATTTTTCGATTGTGCTTTTTGTTTTTTCTCGTTTTGATTGACTTGTTTTATGGTTGAATGATTCATTCATTCATTTATTTTTTTCTATTGGTTTTTTTCACCGTATATAATGGTGGTGGTCATTTGAAATTAATTCATTTTCAAACTCCGAAAAAAACAAACAAACAAGCGCCCACGATTTACAATCAATAAATTTTTTCAATTTCAAAACAAAATGAAACCAGAAACGAAACATTTCATTCGCAGAGAAACTGTAAAAGACGAAGAATCCTTCTTTTCTCTTTTCATTCATTTTTCACTTTGTTAACAGAATTGTTTTTTTTTGTATTCTTTTTTGGGATATAAAATAATAATTAAGAGAGAATCTTTAGAGAAAAATAAAGGGTTGATTAATCAATCAATCAATCGTTTTCTTTTGGTCTGCATTCGACCATTGTAAACATTGAAAAAAACAGAAACAGAAGCAGAAACATTGTAAAATCGATCAATCTTTTCTGTTTGTTTCTGGAATTGTTTTTTTTTTTTTGGTCAAAGAAGAAATTTAGTTGTCATCAAAGGATTGACCAAAATGAGAAAAGAAAGAGAATCGATTGATTGAATAAATGAATAGTTTTTTTATCGAAAAAGGGTTAACAAAAACAAAAAACTTACGTAAATCGATTCGGGAATCTTTCCCGAAATTTCAAGAAAATTTCTACAAGAAATTGATGAAAAAGTATTTGGGTAATTTTTCTTTTCAATTAGCCAGACAATCAAACAGAAAAAAAACCCACACACACACACACACACAAAAACACAATGTTAAATTCTTTGAACAAAATTTAAACAAAAAAAAATGAAACTTTTTCCTGCATAGAAAATCACCACCATCACATCACATCACGTTGGTTGATCTTTAATGTTTGATGTTCTAATGACAAATGATTATAATCATCATCATTGAATCGTTTTCTTCTTCTTCTTCTTCCTTACAGACAGACAGAGGCACTCTTCTTGATTCAAAATTCAATTTAAAACCACCATTACAAACAAAATGAAAGATGTAATATGATTGAATTGGACATTCAAACGCATCCAAACACAAAAAAAACTTTGAAAAACATGAAAAAAAGAAAAGAAATGGGCATTTCAATAAAATTATTATTATTGAATCATATCTATTCAAACAAACAAACAAACAAACAAACATTTGATTCTTGTTCATCTTTTTCTCTCACACACATTTCTTGTGTAAAATATATTAACATTGATCCTGTGTGTGTGTGAATTGGAGGAAACAACAATAACAACGAAGACAACCTCGAATTATTACATGTGTTTCCGAATTATGTATGTATGTTTGTTTGTGTGTGTATTTTATTCATCACCTTTTTTGCTGTTGTCCAAATCTAGTCAGTCCAGAAATCAATGCTATTCATATTTGTAAAGGTTATCAATTTTTTTCATTGAATCTTCTTCGCTTCCTTCAGTTTCCTTCATAATTCAATGTGATGTAATTGAATATAATGTTATGATGGTCATCGGTAATAATCATCATCATCACCTTTATTACATTCACATAAAGCATAACATAATTTTTGCGTGAATAATAAGTCAATGGACAATGTCAAAAAAAAAAAAATTTGTTGTGAGAAGCAAAGGAAGAATCAAGGATTTAACAATGAAAAAATAAAATAAAAGGATCAAAGTCATGTAATTTAACAACAAAAACAACAACAATTTCCTTTCAAGGTTTTTAAAATTCGTCAAAAAAAAGTCAATGATGATAATTGATATTACTGATGATGTAGTTGATGCAAGTTTGAAAATTTTCAATTCAATTCAATTGACAATGAACAAATCAATGTCATCATCTATCGATCGATCGATCGATGTTATTGAGATAATCATTGAAAATCATTGTTTTGTTTTGTTTGTTGTTGGACAAACTTGAACATAAACGATGTTATAATGACGATTATAACATTGAATTATCATCATCATGATGAAGATTATGAACATGAAAATCTTGTAATATTTTTTCAAAGACTTTTTGTTCACATTGAAATCCTTGGCTTTTTTTCATTTTTTCATTTTTCTTCGATGAGAAATTGGACAAAAGTAAAGTAAGCGTGTGGTGTTATTGATCTTCAAGAAGCCACAAATCAATGTTATTATGGTTGTTCCATTGAGAATGATGATAATCGTCAAAAAATTGTGACATTTAAACATTTGAAAACAGAGGATTTTCATTTCAAGAGGATTTTTGTAACAAATTCGTTTTTCATTCGTTTGTTTGTTTTTTCAAAATATCATTTTCACAATTTTAAAGCAAGAAAATCAATAAATCGATAGATTGATTGATTTTTTTTCTGCTTTGCTTGAATTGTTTCTGTTTGTCGTTTTACATTTGGTTTTATTTGATGCGAAAAGCAAAAATCCTTTTACCTGTATGTGTTTATTCTTGAAAAATAAACAACATGATGATGGTCACTTGGCAAAATTGACCATCACCACCACTGACTGAATTTTTTAAAAAATTAACGAATGAATCTCCTATCTGATCACCATACAACATTCGAGTACATTTGCCACCGCAAGAATTTTTCAAAAATTTCAATTCAAACTGGATTATAATGATTCATCCTTTTGCCTTAATCAATCAATCAAGGACATCGAGAGATAAAATGATAATTTTTTTCAATTTTAAAAATATTCAGACATCCATCCATCAATCAAACAAACAAACAAAAGTAAATCATTGTTGAAACATAAATCACAGAAGAAAGAAAGAAGAAAGATTTCTGCTAAAGTATCTGGATGCTAAAAAAGCAAACCCTTTTTTTCCTCAATGTTTTTCAAATCAAATTGATTAAAAACAACAAAACACACCGGGTTTTGATGTATGTTTTTTTGTTTTTCTAAATTTTAAAATTTTCTATGTGGAAAAAAAACAGAAAACAACAACGATATGAACGAGGTCAGGGACAAACGTGAAACACACACAGCGAACATGGCGAAAAAGACATTGAAAAACAGAGCGAAATTCGAACGATGATGAATTTTGCTATTGAACAAATCTTGACTGGGAAAAAAGAGAGAAATTTTTTCAAAAAAAAAAGAGAAAATGAAATTATGGAAAAACGTTTTCTTTTCTTCATTTTGGAGAATTCAGAAAAAAATGTCGAGAGAAAAACCATACTGCTGTTTGGACGTCATAGAATGGTGACTTTGAACAAACTTGTTGCCCAAATCAGAATCAATCAATTTTTTTTTTGGCTGGATTTTTTTCTCCAAAATTTCCATCAACATTGATAACATCAAAAATGAATCTAATCTAATATGATTTGTGATGTTTGTTTGGAAACAAAAATTTCCCGTCAAAAAAAGTTTTTCCAGAAATAACTGGAAAAAACAAAGCTTTTTTGCCATTTGTTGTTTAAGCTTATTTTTTGTGCATGTTATATTAATGAAAATACCGTGTAAATAAAAGCAAAAAACGAAAAAAAAAATTGAGAATCCATGATAACCACCCATAGACGCACACACACACACACAGGATATGCAAATTGTTGTTACTGATTCTTCATTTGTTGTTTCGAAATTCTAATTCTTTCTAAATGGAACTTTAATGTTTATTAAAATGATTTTTCTCGTTTTTTCTAGTTTTGTTTCGGGCGCTGTTATTATGAAAAAATTACATTGTTAAAACAAACAAAAAAACAAAAAAAAAGTTTTATCAACAAAATACGATTAGCGATTAGTTGTGTACACTTAATGTTTTCAAAACCAAGATTTGCAGTAGAGTTAGGTTAGGTTGATGACTGTGACTATGACTTATAGTTCAGTCAGGTCAGGTTGATTTTTTTCATCAATTTAATTTCAATTACCGATCAGTAGGGAAAACAAAATTCTCAAAATCCAGGATTAATTCTATCTATCTATCCTGGCAAAGAGAGAATGAAAATCACTTTTTATGTTTGTTTGAATTTTGAACAAATATTTGTTTTCATATAAAACACAAATACACACACACACAGAGAGAGACTATATTTTTGGGAATGATTTTTCAAATTTCTTTTTTGTTTTAAATCCTGAAAAAAAAGATTGACATTGATAATGATTATTTTCGGGTAAAGAAACAGCAACAACAACAAAATACGACCTATTAATCATCTCGAATATAATGATAATAATAATAAAGAAAACAAACAACGAAAAAAACAAAACAAAACAACAAACGGTTATTCAAAGACCCAAGTTCCAATGTTTCTTGTTTCACAAACAGTTTCCTTCCAAAAAGGATTATGGATTTTGTGTAAATAATTTTTTTGCTTGAGAAAAAAAAAGTAAAAAATCTTATAAACACAGCATACATTTGGAACAAATCGACCATCATCATCATCATCAACATTTCAAGTGGAAGAGATTTTCTTTCCGTTTTTTTTTTGTACCAGAATACAGACAACCAACAACCAACAAATCTTATGACATATTTAAAAATCCTAATCATCATCGTCGTCTTTGAAAATTCTTTTCTGTTTGTAAAGATGTTTATAAAATGGAATTAACACTGACTGACACATAAGGGGTTTATGAGGAACTTAATATCTGTAGAGGGAAGAAAGAAGGAAAAAATTTTAATCTTTATCATTATTATTATACAATTTGTCTTGCTTAAAAACGGAAATTCTTTCTTTCTTCATTTTTCTTAATGTGAAAAACATAACGGATGCAAAGAATCACAGAATATGATCAGATTCTGCAACGATGACGATATTTACTCGAATAAAATTCTTGAATTTGAAGAAAAAAAAAATTCGAAACGATCAAATATTATTCCGGATACAAACAACCAGTCAGCCAAATATGATATGGGAGTGAGAAAAAAAATGGACAGCAATTATACACCACCACACTTAAAATCATAAAATCATTCCCCACACACACACACACAGAAAATCATGAAAAATGATAATAATGTCGATAACCCTAACGTAGGAACGAAGGAACGAACGAAAAAAATTGGAACAACCAATTCAAAATTTTCTCTTCTTTTCCCTCAAAGAATTCCACATCAAAATGAATAAATTGTTTGACCATTTGGGAATATTTTTTGGCACGGTTCTTCTTTCTTTCTTTCTTCAGTGTGATATCGAATAACTTTTGCAATGAAGATATTTTTGGAGTGTACCAGAAGCAGAAGAAGAAAATAACTTTTAGTATTTATAATAATGATAATCATTATTATATAATGGGCAAATAATAATAATAATAATAATTTGTAGCATCTTTATCATTAACGTCGTGGTCGTCGTTGTAATTTTCTTTTTTCTTTTTTTTTCTTTGCTATTGAATGGGTCAACTAAATGAAATGAAAATGATGCCCATAACCACAATGATGATTATAATTATCTGAAACGAAATGAACGAACGAAAACCGATAGCCAAGAATAATAATAATAAAAATGGTGATTGTCAATGTGTGTGTGTGTGTGTGTGTGCGTGGATGGATGTGTTTTCAAGAGAGACACTAACCACAATTGAACATTCAATGAGCGAATGAAAAACTAAAACTAAACAAAACTAAAATGAATGAAAATATTTTTGTGTGATATGTGATTCGAATAATTAGAAAAGAATCAAGAGAAAAGAGAGAGAGAGAGAATCGTTTCATGATGAAATTATCTATATTGGTTGTTTGTTCTTTTGGGGATGTGAAAGAAAAATATGTTTGACAAACAACAACATCACAACACACACAGAGTAAGTAAGTAAATATCATCATCATATAAATATAGATTAGAGGAGAAAAAAGAAAACAGGATGTGGAAATGGAAAGTTTTTTTTGTTGTTGTTTTCGTTCATAGTTTTATTATTTCACCATTTTTATCATCATAATCATCATCATAAAAGACAAACGAAAACAAACGACAACAATGTTAATGCATCTTGTAATTATTATGTTATGTTATGTTATAACTAACAACCAACCAGACAAACAAACAAACAAACAAAATGTATACATTTTTTTTCATATTAAAAAAAAATACTGACAATATTGGCCATTGTGAAATATTGGTCCATTCATTCATTCATTCGTTTAGTTAGTTAGTTTTTTTCTCAACTTGAAATTTTTTCATTTGTTCACAGCAAAAAAAATCATTTCTTGATTTCTGTTTTTTTTTATTTTTTTCTCACACACACCATACATACATACATATCAAAAATATCACCTAACAATAGAAGATGGATGGATGGATGAATGGATTGTTTCGATATAATTGATTTGATTTGATTTGATTTGATTGATCAATCTGAATGTATAGTAAAAAGAAAAAAAAACTAACACATAAAAATCATAAAATGATGAAATTTTGGGAAATTTTTTTTGAAAAACTACATCCATCCATCCAAACAGCAACAAAAGATGTCATCATCCAGGAACAATGTTTGCGCACATTTGAACAAAACAAAACGCAAAGGAAAAGGAAATCTGGTTTTTTTTTTTGTTTACAAAAAACACACACACACCATAGAAAATATATATTTTGTAGGTAAATAATAAGCCTTTAGGCATGTTTATTTAACCGTTTGATCTCTCTGTGTGTTTGTTTGTGTGTTTGTGTTTTTGATTCTCATTCTGGGTTGATGTTTCATCATCATCATCATCATCGTTGAAAGGCAACAAACGGTGATGAAAATAGAGAAAAAAAAAACGGAAAATTCTGTAAAGCAAAATCCCAAACAAAATACGTGACTTGAAGCAACAACAACAACATCGATGATGATGATGGCATTTTTGGCACAATATAAAGACATTGTGGCAAATTTAATTTTGAGCTAGATTTACTTTTTTTTTGTGTATATAGCGAGAGAGAGAAAGAGAGTGTAAATGGTTAAAAGGAATATATATTCTAGTTGAATCAGTCAATCCAATAATAATGATGACAGGCATTTGTTTCAATCAATTCACACACAGTCAATCTCATCTTCATCATCATCAATTTTCAATGTAGAAATTGGATTGAAAAAGCGAAAAACAATTTTGGATTTTTTCAGTTAAAAAAAAAAAGAAGAGCTATACTTACATCAATTTTTGACTAGTTTTTAAGTTAAAAAAGGAGTATGTGTATGTGT
>ERZ500997.635-NODE-635-length-9978-cov-7.278444_pt1 | contig 9978 bp, 10 predicted proteins | sample MGYA00248826_ERZ500997 | MGnify/ENA primary metagenome ERZ500997 (study PRJEB25958, sample SAMN03398524) | human skin metagenome | study: EMG produced TPA metagenomics assembly of the Human Skin Microbiome Metagenome (human skin metagenome) data set.
CTTAAGATAACAAGTATAGAAAAAAAACTATATATTTACAAAAAAGACGCCCAACAAATGATTAGTCTATCAAGGATTCCAAAAAAAATCATGCTTTGAATATGAATTCAAATGTCGATATGTAAATAATATATTGTCAAGGAAACTGATAACAGATGAGCATATCAGATGATTAAAATTTTAGTACATTGTTTATTCATGCATTGTTATACATTAATATTTAACTCCTTAAGAATTATTGATTCTATCTCTATTTATAGATTAATCCGTTTTTTTCTATCTCAAAAACGATGAAAAACAAACCAAGTGAATCAGATGATCAATTTTTTATTTGAACAAGTTGGCCAAAGAAAAAACAAAAAAAAATAGACATAATTTTCACATCTGCACAAACATTATTATGCAGTCAGGTGATGTTGCAACAAGTGTCACGTACACGTGTAACAACATTATCATTAATGATAGTGTTTTTTTTGTTGTTGCTTGAATTTAAGGTCGTCGAACGAATTTATTATCATTATCATCTGATAATATATGAACATCAGAATTGAACCAGAGCGAAGAGAATGAAAGATGTACTAGATAAAAAAGAGAGGTGTATAATTTAGTTTCCAATCTTCTAAGTTTTTAGCATTAAAATGATCGGTTCGTTAGTTTAGAATTGTATTCGTTGGTTGGTTGATATATATATGGAGCGCACGTATGCCATATGTCGAGCAGGACAAACGAATGGCCCAAACACCCACACCAAACTATGGGTGGTTTTTCCTCTCTTACAACAACACATAAACCATTTCGATGATAATTTCCCTCTCTTTTGACGTTTTTCGTGTGTGTGTGTTTGTATGTCAAGATAGCAAGATATCAGAACGAGACAAACAAAGTACAAAAAAAAAGAAAACAGCCCACAGAAAATGAACCAAGTAAATAACTATGGACCACATATGAGAGGAGAATACAAATAATGAAAAATAAAAATAAAAATTACGATCGAATATAATGGGAGCGCGAGACTATCATCAACAACAACAACACGAACAATAATATAATACAACAATCGTGAGCATAGCACACGATTGTTGTTCATTACAATAATAATAATAATATTTGATTTCCCTTGGTGCTCCAATTTTTTTTCATTATTATTCAACCATCAAAAATAGTAAAGATGTGGCCGATATTTCAAGCATCCATACGAAAGCATTTGTCGAACAAACCATTCCATTCATTCATTCATATATTCAATTTAAACTTGAAAAACAGTACCGATTGATGATGATGTTTTGTAGATCAAACAATTCATAACCTACCTTCTCTATTCATATAAATCTTTAGCTAGAGCCTTTTTTTTTTTGCTTCCTCAGTAATTGTTTGATTTTTATGGAGAAAAAAATATATAAAGACACACATATGGTGGACGACACTTTGGTCGCTTGTGTGTTGTAATAAGCCATTTCCGTTCACACCAAAACAAAACCAAATAACGAAAAAAAAATGAAGCTCATTGTGTATATATAATATTTGTCGACGATTGACTTGAATGACTTGAAGAAAAAAAGAAAAGAAAAAAGAAAAACAACTTCCTTTCTCATCAAAAAAAAAGAAGAAGAAAATTTCTACTCCACTGAAACGAAACGATGATTAAGCGGAGACAATGAGTGTCTGTACAAAAAAAATGAATGAATGAATGAATGAATCTTCACCTTGACATCTAGTTTAAATGAATGGTATTTACTGGATGAATAATTGGATGGTCTTTTCTTCTTCTATTTTTTTGGGAAAATGATGAGACTCGTTACCTCCAGACAAACAATTGACGAATTTGTCGCTTCCTTAAATAATTCATTATTATTATTATGGTCATCATCATCATCGTCATTATTAACAATCAAATGACTTGATGGACTTAACCAAAAAAAATGATCATATAGTAGAGAATTATGAGAGAGAGGGCAAGGTCCATCAAGATTTTGAGCAACTAAAATGCCTATACTGTATTGTGTATGACTGTTGGATTAAATGCATACAATTTCGACAATCAATAAAAAAAACATGAATACATGAATTAGTTTTGTGCAAACCAAACCAGAAAAAAACGCGCCAAATGGATCAACTGTTGCTTCAACGATGAAAATTTGCCTTCAAAGATGATACTTCTCCGCCTCTATATATAATGTCTTGGGTGAGGCATGGACGAATAACAGCGCCAAAAAAAAAAGAAGTATGTTTTTTTTCAACAGCAGTAATGTGAATGATGTGAAAGACACACATCTGCACACTTGTTCACATTTATTTTCATTTATTTATCGACCCAAGTAAAGACAGCTTGACATAATGAAAATTACACAAAAAAAAATGAATATCAGTTCCTTAGGATAATGATCAACAACATTTTACATTCCAGAATGGCAAAAATTGGTGGACAAGACCGAGAAAAAAAACATAAAGCGGAAATTTAAAAGGAAATACATGGCTAACTTTTGATTAGAGTTGGCTTTTGGTTAATTAAAATTGTAAAAGCGTGAAAAAGACGAAGAATGCTTGATGTGAGATTTTTCTTTTGATGATGATGGCTGCTTTTGATGTTGGCTCTCGAAAGTTGTAAAAATAGCAACCCAAATTTTCATTTTTTTTTTTACAACTTTACCACCATACTGAACCGCCTACACATATACACTCACAAAATAACATTATATTAGGTTGGAAAATTAATACGTTCGCTTTTTTGTAATAACTAAAAAAACATATAGCGATGATGATGATTGTATGGAACGAACTTATTTTATTTTCAAACCTAATACTTTTATACTTTTTTTAGCTGTTATATTTAGTCGGATATATTGAATTACGGGCATTAAAACAAAATATGAGAAAAAAAAACAAGATTGATTGTGAACGCGAGCAAAGATTGGTAAAAGCAAGAAAAAAAAGCAAACAAGTTCAGTTCAAGCGCAATCATCATCATTTTCGATGTAATAAAAAAAGACGAAGTATACTTCCGGTTGGCCTTCTGTCAAACATTACAAACTGTGTGTTTCACCACATTATAAGCCGCAAGGCAACCCAATCATTTTTAGCTCTATTAGTCCCATGTGTGTGTGTATCAAATATATATGATCGTTTCACAATTCGAAGCGAAGAAGGAAAAAAAATCCTATTTCAGGACAGATGGAGTTGAATCAAATAAATAAATAAACACTATGAATAACCGACTCGTTTCCAAATTTATTTGGTGCTCATTCAAAAAAAAAAATGACCCTTATGACATTCTAGACATGACAAACAACAGCTGGTCCAGGTGGTGACCAAATATACTAACCAAGAGTAAAAGAAAGAGAGAGAGAGATATATAAATAAAGATTAGACTGAAATAGAATTGAATTAGACATCCGGCCAGCTTAACAAAATATGGTTTGAATATTTTATTGTAGAAATTGAGCAAGAAAAAAACGATTCTGTAAGGCATTCACACAGATATCAAGTAAATTTTTTGGAATCGCTTGGACGCCCATAATCATTATCGTTATTGCTGTTTGTTTTGCCCCATAAATGAAGAACAAGAACAAAACATAAGCAAGAAAAGGACAAAGCAATGAAAAATAAAGCCAACAAAACATCTGCTGCCATATGTTGTATTTGCAAGTTAGCCAAGTTTTTTTTTGCAAAAAGAAAACCAAAACGCGAACACTTATGTCAAGTCAACCATCACCATCCGATCAAGCAAAACTATCAACCAACCAACAGTCTAAAAAAATGACGACCATCATGAAGATCATCGATATAGCCAATGTTTTTTTTTGGGTTCGCCACCACAGACACATTCAATAGTATTTTTAGCCCCAGGTCATCATCATCGTTAGTGCCAGGCCAGGCAGTAATCGAGCCAACCTTTTTTTTCTTCGGAGGGGCTGGAAAAGCTGGAAACTGTTTCGTCGTCGTGGTCTTCATCATTTCTTGGCTTTGTCTTATTCAACTAACGACTATTTGAGGGAAAGGAGAGTCGAATGTTTGGTTTGGCTGATGATGGCAGTGTGCGTGACCTCCACCAACCACAGTGGCATTAGTGCCGCTCTAAACATCGAATGTGATCATCATTCAATTCGCAATTCAAAAGTTGCTTGCATTTGCCATCACCACCACTACATTCGAAAATCTTTCTCTCTCTCACGCCGGTTTAATCTCTTCCGGCCACCGACTCATCATTCGAACGAATTCAATGATTGGCTTGTTTGTTGATTCGTTTTGCTGAAGCTTCGATAATCATCATATATACACATAGACTAAAAATCGTTGAGCAGCTAACATTAAAGGTCGTAGGGCAATTTTGATCGACTTTCGACCCTCAATGTTTGCTTAATGGGCTTATTGCTCGATAAATACATGCAGAAAAATAATAAAAAAAAGGCGCCTAAATAATCAATGAACTTACTCTGACAGTATATGTAACACCTGGGCCATCCGTATCGGTCAACTTATGATCGGGATGAAGCCAACCACGTGGTGGCTTATTGATGAATTGTTGATGTTGTTGATGATGGTGATGACTATTTAGATTGTTGCTTGTTGTTTGCTGATTGTTTGAAGCATTGCTGGAACCAGCAGTGGTCACAGGATTTCCTCCTGTTGATGGTGAACAAGTGGCACATTGATTTAATGATGGTTGTGTTGTGGTAGATGAGGAAATTGTAGATGAAGGAGCACATTTACATGATCGAGAAGAAAATGATTCATTTTGAACGCCATTTGTAACATGCTGACTATGATTTACATTACTACCGGATACATTCGATGGTATCGATGATACCAAACTTGTTGTCGGAGATGATACGGCAACGTTATTAGTTAACGATGAACGACTCATATTGATGGTGGCTGAAGTTGAGGACGACATGTTTGACAACTGTTGATGTTTGTTTGGCTTATCAGCTTTTGGACGAGGTGGTGGATTGTTATTGGCACTACGTGGAACTATATTCGGAGCTAAAGAATTCAATGGTTGATGATGATGCGGCGGTAAAGGGGGAGGTGGTGTTGGTATAGGAGAAATCGTTGATGATGATGATGATAATGATGGTGAAGATGTACAAGATCTACTCGAGGTTGTTTTGGTGTGTAATGTTAATGATGGGGAGTTTGAATGATGATTATTATTGACCGGTGTTGATATCGATTGTATCGGTGATGATGCTAGAGCATCACACATTAATAATGAGTCGATAATGTTCGATGGTGATTGTTTTGATGACAGGGAACTTTTGTTAATGCTATTGTTGTTGTTATTACATTTAGATTTATGGATACTTTTCTCTCCAATCGGACTGGGCGATCGTTGGCTAACGTTTATGGTTGTAGAGAATTTTTTCGAATGTGGAGATGGTGGTAAACGAATATAACGTTGTGAATTATCAAGATTATATTGTCCTGATTCGTTTGATTTACGTAATGCTTCACGTTGTAGATTTTCTGTACCTTTAGCTACGGCAGACGAATGCGATGAAGAAACATTAGAAAGCGCAGAATTTCTTAGCTGACTAAGTTTACGGCCTAATTGAATTGGGCCTAATTTGGAAAGAAATGCAGATGCAGCACTAGTATTATTGTTGCTATTACCGGTAGGCAACGATGGCACTGATGTGCTATTAACTGAATTACTACCACCAGATTGATGATTGGCTAAAGATGATGTTGATGAGGATGATGATGATGGTGACGATGAATTAGTGTCGACGAACTTTGATGGTGTTGAATGATGATGGGGTGAAAATGACAATTTACGAAATTTTCGTCGATAATTTAGTTGATTGACATGTCGAAGACTAGAACAATTGACCGATGACTGCGATTTAAAACATGAACATTGTTGCTGTTGTTGTTGTTGAACGGCTGCCGCTAAAAGACCTGCGTTTATACAATTATCATTTGATTCTTGACTTTTGCTATCTGAAACAACAGCTGCAGCGGCAGCGGCTACAGCAGCTAAATCGATCAATTGTCCAGCATTGGCCGTATCACAATCCAAATCTATGTCACAAGCTTTTGAATGATGATTATGATGATGATGACCAACCATTAAACAATGACCAATACCATCGATATCATCATCATCTTCATCGTTTTCTTCGCTTAGAAAATGATATTCATCTTCTTTGGGAACTGATGCACCTAAACAGAACAACATGATTGTTATAAAATAAAATAAAATTCTTTACACACAAAACGAAAAAATGGGTATAGATGCGTGTGGAATGCCAGAAAAAAAAACTTTATAAAAACAATAACAAAACACTATTTTGTTGAACAATATGAAAATGCAGGCAAATAATAATAAAACAAAATGATCAGCTCGCCATTTGATTCTTGGTTGAGAATCACAGTTGTGTTTGTGTGCGTTTAAGAAATTAAAATGGGCTAATTCATCACGAACAACAAAAACACACACACACACATCAACAACATCCCAAACAAATCAGCACATATCGATGGATATTAATGACAGATTCGAGAAAAAAAACAAAAAAACAAAACAGAAAAAAAACTAACACATGAACAACATACACTACAACTGCACAATTCGATTGGAATGATTTTTTTATTTATTTTTTCGAACAGTATTGGGCATGTCGATATATTTAGCAGATAAGAATCGTGTTGTTTGAGGAGCTATTTGTTGTGCATCCGCATGCAAAAAAAAAATATATATTCAACAATATAGGTATCTTCACAAACATATCCAAATACAGAATGAGCCACATAGCGCTATCCAAACCAATATACACAAAATATAGACACAGCCCAGACAGGTACTGTTGATGCTAGTAGCATTTAAATACAGATAGTGAAAAAGAATCCTAGATGCTAACAGCATTCTTAAATAAAATAGAAAAATTTGTTGTTGTTGCTGCTTTGAAAACATTCACTTTTGGATAATGCCTCTACCACAATTTACTAATGGCTTTTTTTTCATTCATTCATTCGTTCATTCATTCATGTTTAAAGTTGGATTCATTGAGAAGAAAATCAACAAATTTTTATGAATCAACAAACAAAACAAATGGCAATGAGAGCAAGACGGATTTCAACTATCAAACAAATACACTTGAGAAACCGGCATTCTTTGCCACTACCTAAGACAGTAAATCCGCCAAAAAAAAAAGGATCGGAACAAACATACCGGCAACGATATTATGCTAGTGGTAACTACAGTATCTTCTCGTTTTACGATATCTAGGCCTTCTTTACGAGAACAACAACAAAAAAATGTCAAAACAATAGTAAATTGTTTAGAAAATAAATCATAAGATCAACAAAATCACAAATAGAATCACATATAGAAAGAATATTCTGTGGACTATTTATAAATAATTTTTTTTTGAGTGCAAACCAATAGGAAATGGAATGTTGTTACTTGGATTACTATTATGATGGTAAAAATGATGAATGAGAATGAGAGAGGGAGAGATAGAAGAAAAAAACATCAATTGTCAAACAAATTGATCATCACACATAGTGTAATCTTCCTGAATAAATTATGTGGTGACAATTTAAAATAATTGAAAAAAAATCCTATCCTATTCATTTTGTAATACAATTCCTTCTTTATTCAGTATATACAATAATAATAATTAATGTTCAATTTAACTCATCAATCAATCAATCAATAAAGCTTAACGGTCCGTTGAGGTCCATAGCTTCTCCAACGATTTGTTTCCACCGGTCCCTGTCCTGCGGGTCGTAATTTAACTCATTGAAATCAAAAATCAAAAGAAATAATAATTGAATGTCTGCAATAAACATCCGGTGCGCAACCGGATATCAACTACATTAGGCATAACAACAAAAACGAAAAGAAAAAAAAGAATGCCGTCAACACCAGCAATCATCGCCAACAAATAATCATCAAGTATATTGGCTTATCACACACACATTACACACACACACATTAACAATGACAAGAAATAGAAAAGGAAAAAATAAAAACCAGATCACATACAATAGACAAATCAAACATCTTGTGTGTATATGTTTTCTGTGTGTGTGTGTGTGTGTGTGTGCTATGAATAATACTAGACCGCTGGCCGGAAGAGGTGGGCGGGCATTGACAAGACATGTATACAGATGATGATCATGATGATGATGAGTTTGCCGACATAGCAAATGGCACCCAAAATTTTCCTGTATATTACTTCTACTATAATAAATACTACAGAATGTTAAAACGCATGCGTCATTTTTTTTTCTTCATAATTTCATTCATAGAATTTTCTTTTTTAAAACAAATAATAATATCGAATGAGAATCGTGAATTCGTTTAAAAAAAAAAAAATTTTTTTAACCAGAAAAAAAACATAAAAAGTCAACGGAAATTGATCAATAAGTAAATAATGGGGTCTTCAAAACTAAAGCGAATAACTATTATGATGAATTTAGATGAAAATTTCATTAAAATTTTTTTAAACCTTTTTGATTTTATTATGGGACAGATGTTGATAAATTGTGTATGTGTGGGAAACAAACACACAAGATCGACCGACCGACCGACACATTATTTTCTCTTTCTCTATTCTTCTAGGACAACATAAGACAACGTAAACTGACGTAGCTTTCACTTTATTATTATTGTAAGCAAGAAATTTTTTTCCATCATTGCGTGAATGTTCATGAATGAAACAAAAACTGGGGAAAATTTTTTATTTTTTCTGAATGAAAACGTATCGTAAAAAAAATTTTAAAAATGAATGAATGAATGAATGAATGAGTGGGATTTCACCTAAACATCATCATTGTCCGTAATAAGCAAAATATACAAAATTATTATTACCCGATTGAGCAAGCAAAAATCTTATTCTCCATCAATTCACTCCATATAGAATCAAGACAAAATTCATAATAAATTTCGAATTATCGATATATATCCGTTTCATCATATTTAGGCTCAATCAAAAAAAAAAAACAAATCAAACCAAATCAAGATATGAAGAAGCAAAGCGAACCTTCTTCTAGCCAAAAATTCATGATAAACTAGTTTTTCATTCAAACATCTATCTTTCTCTTTTGCTTTTTTTCACGAAAATTATTTTTGAACTTTAACCTCAAATTAATCAAGATTCAATCAAATCGATTAGTTGAATGTTCAATTTTGTTGTTGTTGCTGTTGTTAAATAAAGCTTTTCCGGTGAGGATCTTCTTATATTAAACACACACAGTGTGTTCTCTCGATTTTCAAGTTTCAAGATGATGATCATCATCATCATTCGCAAGAAAATACATATGCCAGTAGTTCTAGAAAACAACATATCACTGTATTAATAATGTTTTTAAATTAAATATTTCGGATGATGAAAACTTTGGATTTTTTTTTTGGCTTCCAATCAAATTAATTTGATGTTTCTGTTTCTGTTTCTGTCGAAATAAGATTTGACGTTCATCATCATCATCATCATCATTTGTCGTTATAGCTGGAAAAAAGAGCTGGTAAAAGAAAGAAAGAAAGAAGAAAAAAAAATTTCTGCTGAAAAATCGAAATGCCGGGCGCCTTGCATTCAAGTATTCAAATCATCTTTCTTTACGAAAGCAATCGGAAGATGAATCTTTCATTCATTCATTAGTTTTATTTTTCTGAATGAAACGAGTATGCGCTTTAATCTCTTTCCGAAAAAAATAATATCTAATTCTGTAAAAGTCATCATCATTACATGTTCATTCATATAAATAAAATGAGTAACAATCATTATCGTCATCATCATCATCGTACAATTTGAATGAATAATCATTTTTAATTGCATACAATTTATCAAAAGTTACTATCGCAACAAAAAAAAAACAATCCTCTTTCAAGTGTGTGGTCTGCGTAGGTGTTTTTGTTTTTTCAAATTGTAAATTGGCCAATTGATAAGTAATCACTACTTACTTACTTACTTACTAATAATAATGGCCAAATGTTAATTAAGAAAAATCAAAGTTCATCTTGATAAGTATTTC
>ERZ500997.636-NODE-636-length-9970-cov-5.345638_pt1 | contig 9970 bp, 6 predicted proteins | sample MGYA00248826_ERZ500997 | MGnify/ENA primary metagenome ERZ500997 (study PRJEB25958, sample SAMN03398524) | human skin metagenome | study: EMG produced TPA metagenomics assembly of the Human Skin Microbiome Metagenome (human skin metagenome) data set.
TTTTTTTTTGTCTATAAATGTATATAGAAATATAACAATAACATTAAAAACACACACACAACTTATTTACACAATTAAAAATAGACCAAATAAAAATTAAAATTAAAATAAAAATAAAATGGAAAAATTAAATCATACAAAACGTCGTCTCTTTCTTCTTCTCTTGATTGATAATAATAGAAATCATCAACAACATTATCGAAGCCCAAATACTAAATGTTTGGGCTTCAAAATTTATGTTGATCATTGCAAAAAACAAAAAACAAATTCAGCACCCTATCAATCTGTTTTTTGTTAAGGTGCTAAATAAATTTAATTGTTTCGAAATGAAATAATGATGAAATAATGGTTTCATCAATTCAAAAGAAACAAAAAGAATCTTCTTGCATAATAAATGCTTTCATTTTCTCTCACTCAATTCCCTGGTAACATTGAATGAAACAGAATCAAACAAACAAACAAAAAAAAAAACGTTCCAATTGCTCTTGTAGAGGGCAATCGTATATATTATCAGTCGGTTTTTTTTGGCTATATAATTTTACTTTTTTTGTTGAAGAAAAACAATAACAACAACGATCGAAAAATGAAATAAAATGAATGAATATTCCGAATGTGAATGCGATGAAGATTCATAATGACAGAATCGTGTAAAAATGGCTTCCATCACACATGCTCAAAAAGAACGTTTTTTTTTTAAAAAAAAAATTCTATTGAGTTTTATATAGAGATAACATTCGAATAGTCGTCATGTACTTTTTTTTACTGTTTTGAAACGACAATTCTTTTTTTTTCGGTTCGGAAAAATCAATAAGTCAATGAAAATACCCAGATGATTACAATTTGATATAACAATATTGTTTGCATAAGTGTTTAAACTGTGTATGTTATCTTTATTTGTTCAATTATTGATCAAATTGATGATAATAATCAACCGGTAATTGTAACATTAATAAATAAATAAATAATAATAATCTAATCACAAAACAGAAAACAGAATTATGTCAAGTTCGAGGACGAAAATTATTATGATTAACATTGTATCTATATGAAAAACAGAAACAAAGAAACAATAATGATTCGATTCTGTTTTGAAAATAGAATGTTCGTGTAGAATATTCTGGCCGGAAAAACAAAACGAAAACACAAAAGCAGCAACAATTAAACAAGTCATTCATCACTATTTATAATAATGATCATCATCATTTTTATATATAGAAATGATAAATGAATAGAATTACGCAGCACAATAAGCCAAATAAGTGAAAAAAAATACACATCAATGGAAAATTTTTTTTTTCATCGTCCCTTTTCAACATTGTAGATTATATGAATGATTTTATTTTATTTTATTTTTTTTGAAATGACGTATGTACATTTTTGTTTTGTCTTGTTTTCAACCATCAGAATCTATTCTGATCAAAATAAGGATAATTATTTTTGTTTCCTTGATTCGTACACACAAACACACACACGTACTTGAAAGAAACAAGGATACAAACAAGTACTGTATGTTGAACTTTGATTCAGGGTTTTTTTCGGAATAAAAATCATTTTTTTTTAATTTCATTTCATTTGAAGGAAAAATATTCCAAACAAAAAAACCCGATCATTTGGGAAAAACGAAGAAAACATAAATATTAAAAAAAAGCAGATAAACAAACGATTAAATATGGAATTCATTCAAAAATTATAATGAAAAAAAAACAAGGCAACAAAGTAAATTAGGAGAAATAGAAAAAGGAATGGAAATTCAAGCCATTTTTTTCTTTTGATTGTGTTTTTTTTCATTTCATCAATGCTTTAACAACAGCACGAGCATTAAGTTGTTTTAAATCACGATACGTTTGTCCAACTCCAACAAAAACAATTGGCTGACCAGTTATATAAGTCATTGAAATAGCAGCACCAACTTGATCATCAATTGTATCGAATTTTGTAAGAACAATACCATTGATAGCTGAAACACTATCATTTGCAGCACTACGACAGCCATTATCTAATAAAGCTCGATTAAAATTAACCAATTGATCAACAGCTTCATTACCAACAAGTGCTTCACCAACAAATAATGTTAAATCTGGTTCATTAACTTTAATCAATTTAGCCAATTGTTTCATTAATGGTTCATTTCCTTGCATTCGACCAGCCGTATCCACCAAACAAACATCAAAATTATTGTTACTTGCAAAACGTATACCTTCCATAGCAATACCTGTAGCATCTTTTCCATATCCTTTTTCATAAAGATCAATTTTCGATGAACCATGATTTTCATGAATATTTTTCAATGCATGAATATGTGTTCGAAGTTGTTCAATAGCTCCGGCACGAAATGTATCGCATGCAATTACCAATACTTTTTTATCATTTAGCAATAGCCAATTGGCAATTTTAGCTAAATTAGTTGATTTACCAACACCATTGACGCCACAAAATACAATCACATAAGGATTACCGGAATCATTTTTCATCTGTACTTCACGTAAAATATTTAGATTACGATTTGGTGACAAAATTCTCAGGATAGATTCTTCCAATGCATTCTTGACAAATGATTTTAAGCCGATCCAAGTATTGACATTTTGGCCGATTAATTTATTTGCAACGCTATCACAAAGTTTGGTAGCGATTTCAGCAGCAACATTTTTTGCTATCAAATGATCACGTAGATTAGCTAAAATTGGATCTAAATCCGCTTTAGCCAATGTTTTGTTATATGAAAATGAATTCATGATGGAGCCAAAAAATCCAGATTTTGTAGGCAATGTTTTTTCTACGGCATTATTTTCATCATCATCATCATCATCATCATCGCTTACATCGAAATCCAAATCTGGTTGCATATCAAGATCTTTGTCAATCATTGCAGAATTTGCCATATTACGTATTACCGAAGATTCTGGACGACCATCTGCATCTTTTTTACTGAAATCCAGATTGGTATCATTTTTGCCACCAAATTCCCAGACTGTTGGTTTTTTAACTTTCTTTTTTGGTTCAGGTTTTGATGGTTTTTTTGATTTAGGCGATCCAATTTTAGTCGTTTTTGAAGCCAATTTTTTCAATATTTCATCTTTATTCAATGTTTTATCTTCAATATCACCATTAACATGATTTGATTGGTTTTTAGTTGTTTCCGATTTATTTAGATGATTTTTCGATTGAATAATCATTGAAGCAACAGTTTTCTTTGATTTTTGACTTTGTTCAAATGTTCGCATTTCGGCTGCATGTGAACGTGAGCCAACTTGTTGATGAAAACGATTACAAGATAAATAAATGCTTTGGAATTCATGAATAAAATCAATTAAATTTGAATCAACAGATTGAATACTTTGGTCCAAACAAATAGCTTCGTTTTTTTCATTTTGATTTTTATTCGAAATCTGTCGTTGATTCGTATATATCCAATGTAGATTTTTTGAATCAAAATTCTTATATTTATCTCGAAAAGCAAGTTGTATATCATTTAAAAATTTATCTATATAAGACAATGAAAGCATTTTTTGATAGCCAACAACAAATACCAATTCGAATTCATTATCAAGATAAAATTGTAATAAAAGTGTATCGATTTGAAATTTATCCACACGATCTTCAAGTATCACATTACGTATGACACGATTTAAATATGAATTAAAATCTTTAATCGATGAATTTACGGCAGCAAATAAAACAATACCACCTTTGCTGAATATTGCAAAAAGATCCAACATGATTGGGTAATATTAAAGATTTAAGAATGAACGAAAAACCTATAGTAAGTCGAAAAAAATAACTTATTTTTAAAAAATACGAAAACAGAATCAGAATTATTTACATTACCGTGGTGGATTTAAAAAAAAAAAAATAAATATTGAATTCTTGTTTGTTTCGAATTCGAACATTCAAATTGAATTTTTTTTTTCAATGAAAACAAAAAGTTTCTTGTTTACGTGGACCTAATGAAAAAAAAAACGTACGCTGCTTGCGTAATAAATTTTTTTTTTCTCTTTTTTTTCCTTGAAAAAATCTATATGTCCGTTCATATATGAGAGGACCGAAAAAAATTCAAAAAAAAACATTCGATTTTTGTGAAACAATCAGGAAAAAAATTTCCTCAAAATATTGAATTTGTTTTCAATTTTAAAATTTTTATTCATTTATGAAATGTCTGTGTTTGTGTGTGTTTATATAGAAAAAAAGTGAAATAAAGAGAGAAAGAATGAAAGAAAAATAAAACTTAAATACAAATTATCATTTTACAAATAATTATGTTTTTTTTTTGTTGTGATTCTTCCGTTGATTTTTCAACACATGAATTATTATATATTATATATAGATCTGTTAACTAACTAATTATTATAAACGGGGAAAGAAGAAACATCATTATGAATTACAAGCCAATTAAAAGAAAGAAAAAACAAAAGTGAAAAAAATTCTTGAATTGACAACTTTGTTGCATGTATGTATGTATGTATGGGGGAGATGTTTTTCTTTTGCCTGAAAAAATAAAAAATGAACAAAGATTAAGAAAAACTAGCTAATCGAAAAGATTTATATTCATTTGATAAATGTATCCATTGTAAGATTAAAAGATGATGTACTTTGTGAGAAGAAGAAAATATTTATATGTAAAGGAAGAAGAGGCAAAAAAAAATAGCTGGTATACCAACAACAATAACAACAGAATATTGTCGTCGCTGTCAATCGATAAGATTTTCTAATTCACAAATTCTCGTTAAAGATGTTTTGCTGTTGGAAACTGAACGAATAAAAAAACTACGGATGAAACGATTTGACCATTTGAAAAATATTCAATATTTTCGCCGATAAACAATGCATCCAGCAATATAATTGGTGTGTGAGATTCATTCATCATTCACAAAAAAGGCAAACACGAATTTGTTTTGTTTTTTTCGAGGAAGTTTTTTTGTTTTGTTTTGATGGGAGAAAAAAAATGTCCAGTTTTTTTTATAAAGTGAAACAAAAAAGAATCTATATAGATAAGGAAAAGAAAAAATATTTAGATCAAATATAAAGAGTTAAAGATTTATCAAATTCTAAAACTGTTTTTGCTTTAAAAAAAGAAAAAGAAATATGATTTTTCACACCTTCGTTTTGATGAATTGTGTGTGTGTTTGTATGTAAAGAAAAGAAATTTTTTTCACGTTAATTTTCAACCGAATTAGCCACAATAACATTTGGTCGTTGAATTTGAATGATTTGAGGTCTTGTTGTTGTTGATGTTGTATTTGATGACGGTGATGATGATAATGATGATGATGAATTGGCTGTTGATATTGTCTGATAGATACGTGATGTTGATGTATTTGAAACACCGGAAACAGTTACAATCTTTGCATTATTCAATATAACGTTTGTTTTAGATTTTGGTAAAGATTCAACAACAGCAGCAACAACATTTTGTTTGGCCGATTCCGAATGATTATTATTATCATTATTATTTTCGGTTTTGAGCATTATATCCACTTGATTAGAAGAATCTTCTGTTTCACTATTAGCCATTTTATTATTTTTATCTGTATTTTCATTAAAATAACCACCTTCTACATGACGAATAGCTTCTACAATTGTATTTAAATTTTGTCTTGATGTATTAGCCTGTTCATTTGATGATTCTTTTTTGATTGTTATTAATTGACAATTGTTGCCTACAGTTAAATTTGTATGTTTTGCAGTTAAAATTGTTGGACCACCATGTTTAGAGCTGGAATTATTTGGGACTAATTGCAATATTTGCGTTTTTTGACCAGCATTTGTTGTTGATGAATTGGAAGCTAAATTAGCATTAGTGGTTTTAATATTTCGATTCGATTCAACAAGCATAACATTAGAATCGACCAAAACAACAACAGAACCATTCGAAGTGTTTTTGTTGATATTATTTGATGATTCGGTTGGACTGTCAACATCATGTGGTGCCACAAACGGAACATCAATTGGCAAAGCAATAGCATTTTGTTTTTGAACACGTTGCTGTTGTTGTTGGCCAATTTCAATTTGTTGTGATTGATAATGGCCGGATGGATAAATTGTGGTACCGCCTGTTATCACCTGTTCATTTGAAGCAATGACCATATCTGGAGGACTAGCCGGACAGCTTTGCATTTCAATTTCGATTGATTCGCTAGCTACTTCTACTTCATCAGCCATTTGATCCAATGCTGAGGATGGATTATTATTATATTGACGATTACCATTCAATGTTTTTCCTTGATATTGCAATTCTTCTTGAAGCATTATTCGTAATCGTCGTTCATCTTTCAATTCTTTTTCAATACGACAAAGCTGTTTTCGAAGTGCTGATGCATCTGTTGATAATCGTGAATTACCATTTTGTTTACTTTTCGAACGATTAAATTTATTGGAATTTAATTCATGTTCGGATGATGATTCGGTTGATGATCCATCACCATTAATCGGACTGGAATCAATATCTAATCGATGATTATTTTCATATTTACGTCGTTTACAGCTTGGACAATCTGGTGGTTGTGATTGTAATCGTTTCATCCAATCAGGTGAATTTGTATTAGTTGCATTGGTTGCCGATCCACCGGCCAATGTTTTTAGTTCAGAATTTTGTGACAACAATTTATTTATCTCTTGTTCTAATTGATAAATATATGTTGCCGTATGTTGAAGTATGGCAGCTTTACTTAATTTTTCCCCGTCATGTTTTTGAGGTAATAATGTTCGTAATGAATGAAAACCAGCATTTATATTCTGCATACGACGTCGTTCATTTAAATTAGCTATTTCACGTTTTGCACGTTTTTCATCCATATTATGTTCCATTCCATCCATTGATGACATTGTCAAATTATTATTATTATCAATTATCAATGATTTCTATCAATCAAGCAATTTTAATGTTTATCAGCCTTAATCCTAGAAGATTCAAAAAAGAAAAATCAATTCAATTAATATCATTATTTAAGAATTTATTTATCCAAACATTACAATTAACATGAAGCCAAACAGATGACAAACATATGATTTCGAAATTTTGTATCATTCAAAAACAAAAAAAAATTTATGTATGAAACGATGACAACAAAATTAACATTGAAACCATGCGGTCAGTTTTCAATAACAGCTTTTTCTAACACAAACAAACACACACACACACACACACACTGTGTTGATTGGATGGGTGTGACAAATCGAATATTGAAAAATCAAATTGATCAAACTTCGATGACAATGTGATTCAATTTCTTTGAAAAACAAAATGTCATCAATGAATTTTTGTTCCAAAAATGATGATGATGATTGAAAAAAAAAGGAAAAGGCAAAACATTTTTTTTTTGATAATATTTTGTTTTGTTTTGTTTTGTTGTTAAATAATAACGGATGATACAATTTAGCGCGAGCTTTTTACCATCATACATTCATGCATGCATTAAAAAATTACATACGGAGAAAAAGAAAAAAAACGGCGAACACGAGAGCGGTGTGCTTTTTTTTTCTTCTTATTCTTTGCTCTCTTCTCCCTCTTGCATGCTTGCTTGCTTACATGAACACATCAGATCAGATCAGTCGGTCGAGCTGCTGATCGATTGGATGGTGAGTAATGGATGAGGAGGAGGATGAATAGGATATTTTTTTTTTTGTTACATGTGAGATTCAAGCAATATATTTGGGTGAGTTATTCGAGCAAAGTAAAGTGACACAGACGCAGCTGAAATATTTTTTTTCCTTCTGAAAATCCGAATGATCGTCGAATGAACCGAAATGAATTCAAAGAAAGAAAGAATGGGAAAAAAAAGTACCAGCTGCATGCATGTCTGGTTTGCCTGCTGATCATCATCATCAAACTTTGCTGCTCCGTCGTTTTGCTTTTTTTTTTTGCTTATGAAACATTGCGTTTTGAGCAGCTGAAAGCGGTGGAGTTGGTTGGTGATTTTTTTTTTTTGTTTGATTTTCACTTTAAAATGATATTGAAATGGACAGGTGGCGCTGACGATCAGCTGCTTCAAATAAGCTGTTTTTTTTTTTTTTTGGTTACTAAACGCGCCGATTGATCGATCACACATGTTTTATGCGTATACGTTTGATTTGTTCTTGTGGTAGTGGTATTATCATCAATTGTGGTGTTCAATTCGTTTTGATTCGTCGAAGATAGATGGCAATCGAATGTTTATTTAAAAAAAAAAACATTCGAAAGCAACAGGCAATTCGAATTCATATTTTTAAGTGAATATTTTTTAAAATTCAAATTTATCATTTATAATTCTAATATTTTAATCATTTAGATGAAAGAATAATAATCGAATGTAAGTAAACAAAAACAAAAACGACGGCGGCGGCGGTTATTTTGTCAGAAGGAAAATTTGTTATTTAAATACGAGAAAAAAAAATAGATAAGGTGTGTATAATTTGTATGAATCTAATTTGATTCCAAATGTTGTAAATAATATATTGTGAAGGTTTTTTTTGTTTTTGTTTTTGTTTCGTTTAATTTTTACTACTACTAGTGAACATGAATGGAACATATTGAATAGCAAGTTTGGAAATCGTATTCTCGGCCGGTTTACTACCAGATTTTGGTTTAGCTGCATTCATAACACGTTTACATGATGAAGAACCACCGGGAAAAACATCAAATGGACAAAATAGATCAGTCAATGGTCCAAGAGTATTATTATGAAATTCACGTCCAACACGTGCACCTTCAGCCGTACATTCACGTTTGATCATCGAATTAGAACATTCAAACCATGTATTAAATCCACAACATAATGCTTCATGAACATCATCGGCACGTAAATGATTCATATCAATTTTTCCGGCCACATGTAAAAATGGATCATTACAACTAGATTTGAAATCATTTGAACGCAATACTTTCGAATGGAAACAAGGTGAATGTTTGAGGAATCCTGTCAAATGGAGAAAACAAGAAAAAAAATACGCAAGGTAAATTTAGTATTCGATGTCAAAATTCAATAATCAAATACAAAAAAAAACGATACAATGACAAATAATATTATGAAATGAAAAGGAAAAAGATTGGAACCATCAATCGTCAATGTCACAATCGAACACAGTTTTATTATTAAACTCTAATAATAAAACATGATCTTTCTTACTTGATTTTTGTTGACTATTGTCACAAAATTGGGTGACACGATGCATAATAACATCCATGACCAAATCGCTTAACTCTCGATGTAATGGTGTGCCACATTTTTTAAAATATGCTTTTGCACATTTCATTGTATCATCCTTGATAGTCCTAATAGATGAAGGATAGAACAAAAAAAAAATATAAATTTTGTATTTTTTGTAATGTAAAAAAAATGACAACAACAAAAATCAGTGTCGACATCAAATGATGGAAAATTAAGATTGTTGATAAAAGAAGAAAACGAAAACGAAAACTTACTTGCAAATTCTATTCAATCCTTGTGATGTTGTAATAATAGATGTTGGATCATCTTCTTTACCTAATGATGTTAATTTATCTAAACATTTAATTATTTCTTTTTGATGACATTGATCGGCACCATTTTTATTTTTATTACGATTACGACGTTTTTTCTGTGCATCAACCGATTCATTCATTAACATGAATACAATCAATAATCCGATACATAGGAAGAAATCTTTTTTTGAAGAACAAAATCAATTAGAAATCAATTTTTTAAAAAAAATTCAACAAAAATTTCAAAACTTACAAACTTTTCGGTTGATCAATTCCATGTTCAATGATGCTTCTATGTTATTATTATTATTATTCGAATGAAATTAGATTCGTTTTTATTTAAAAGAAAATCTAAATTGTAATTTTTTGAATTTCAAATGAAAATTGATCATTGAAATTGACAAAGGAAACGATTTAAATAAATGATTGACTAAATTTGGTGACAAGAAAAAAAGAAAAGAAAGATTTAAACCATTAAAAAATTGAATGATTGAATATATGATTTCACTAATGTTTTCTAAATTAAAAAGAAAATCC
>ERZ500997.637-NODE-637-length-9946-cov-5.090284_pt1 | contig 9946 bp, 7 predicted proteins | sample MGYA00248826_ERZ500997 | MGnify/ENA primary metagenome ERZ500997 (study PRJEB25958, sample SAMN03398524) | human skin metagenome | study: EMG produced TPA metagenomics assembly of the Human Skin Microbiome Metagenome (human skin metagenome) data set.
GTAAAATTACAATATCATTATCATTATCATTAACAATCAATCGAGTATCATTTGAATGATTGAATAAACTTCGACAATCTGAATTAGTAATGCATACATTGTTGAATGATAATGTTTGATATTGTAATTTTACATTCGGTATGTATAACAATAGTAATAACAGAAAACCAATTTCCCAGAGCCACCAAAATGATACCATTTTAGCCATAATTTTATTTTCTTCTTTTTTCAACAATTGTCAATTTTAATCGTAATTAGTGTATCGTATTGAATTTTCGTAATGTTTGTGATATCGGTAATTCTGAAGATGATTGTTTGGGATGGATCTGCTTGTTTGATATCATCATCGTAAACATCAATATGTCATAAAATTCATACGTGCTTAAGCATATCATTTGATACCCCGGGATGTCTATTGTTTGTCAGTGAAATATGTATGCGTACATTTTGAAAATCTTTGCTAAATTTTATTTGTATTTCTATCTAATAAATTGGATGATCTCAGCAATTTTTTTTATTTTTGTCATGATAATAATGACAATAATGATTCTTATTACCAATTTTTTCCCAAAAAGAAAATACAAGAATCGAATGAAAAAAACAACTGCTGCCATCTAATAACGACCAACATAATAAATTTTGGAAATTCAAATTTCGAATCTTTCTTTGATGGTAAAATTTTTATAATTTTATAAATGAAATATTTGGAAACAATTCGATCATGATAATGATGATGACAATGCAAACCAATTCAAACATGACATTGTTAAATATAATCGATATCGTTAAGATTAGCTGAATCTGATGATCATTGCAAAAAAAGACTGGAAAAATTATGATTTTGATTAGGTATGACCGAAAAAAAAATCCGATGATTATCGGCAATAAATAGATGAAAAGATTACTTTGGCCATAAATCACGCATTCGAATTGACTAAACACATTTTTTTACTGTTGTTCATGTTGTCATTGTTTTTTTATAGTTACCATGAATGATTATAATCTATCCGATAAAATGATTATTATTGGCACTTTTTTCCATTCCATAAATAGTTTGACATGAATTTTGATTTCTGTCCTTTTTTTCTCTCTCACTCTCTCGAAATTTATCGATATATAAATCTTCGAAGAAAATTGCCAGAAAAAATATATGAATGAAAATCCGGATGCAGATTATATTTTATCTTTATGTGTTTTTGTTATCTTGTCGTTATGATATCGGTAATTTCGTTTCGATTCAATAAAATTGATAAAATTGTAAATTGAAATTGTTATCATCATTATTTTGGCCGGAAATCATATATCTTCGTATTTTATAGTATTTTATTGGTTTTACGTTTCAATATTTTTTTCCAAATTGTATTTTGTGTCATTTTTTTGTGTGTGTGTACGTGTATGATGATCCAATTCCATCAAAACAGAATACGATCTTAACCGTTATCATATTACAACAAATCAGAAACGTCACAATCAATATTTCATAATGGATCATATTTGTTTTTGATTTTTTTTCATTTTGCTTTTATGTGTGTGTTGGGTGTCTATTTTTGGGTGATTTTATTTGATTTTTGTTTTTGCTTAGTATTTATTTTGTTCTTTGTTGTTTGCACTATATTTAAACCATCATCTCGAATGTCATTATCAAATTGAATCCAAAAATAATGACTAAATTATCAGCTGATGGACTACAAATATATGAACAAAAAACAATCAAATGATGATGATAATAAAGAAATAACCATCGCCCATGAATAAAATGGTATATTATTCATGAATAATTATAATCATCATGATGAATACCGATTTGTTTTTTTTTCGGGATTTAGATCCTGAACCATTGTCACGCAATGGCAAATTCTAGTAAAAAAAAGTTTACTCCCCAATCGGAAAATATATTATTTTATCCTTCTTTTTTTCTCTCGTTCGAACGATCGATCTATCGATCGTTACATTTCGTATTGATCTTTGTATGATACACAAACAAATTGACGATAGTGGACAAAAATTAAAGCTGATAGTGCTGAATTCCAACATTTATTTTATGAAATTCTTACATGTTGTTTGACTGACATTTTTGTTAAGTGTATTTACTTATGACGAATTGGATTTTCTAATATCTGTGAGTAGTATGACATAAATCATACAATAGATCATTATAGGTTAGAGAAATTTTTCACTGATCAAAGCACACGAAATCATCATAAGAACCAATCTGATTACATTCAATCTCATCATTTTGTTTTAACTTACCATGAACAGATTGTTAGTTATTAGGTTCACTTAATAAGCACTTGCCATTAACCGATAAATCGAAATGACCAGCCCATAAATCAATCGATCAATCAATTAATCAATCAAATTTCTTTTTTCTTCATCATTCGATTTAAAAGCAATTTTATATACATTATTATAATTGACAATAATAATGTTATGTAACTCTATGTAATATAGTTCAATGTTTTTTTTCACCTTAATCATTTTACTTTCTTTTTTGTATGTATTCGATTTAAGGTTAGTGCTTCCACTTTGTTTTTTTTTCTTTATCATTTTTTTGTGGTTCAATTCATCATTCACTGTATCTCGCTGTGAAAATTGTTGTTGGATTATTTCTCATAATCATTGTCAATAGTGATCGATACTTAGATTGGAAAGTTGTATTCTTTACAAAAATTGTTGATTTCTTGATTGTCATTGTTGTCATGGAATGATCTTTGGTCTTCGATTTTCTGATTGTATTGTTTGAAAAAAAATAATACATAGAAACAATAATCATTCCATTTATGCTCATCATCATCATCATTAGCATTTGTCTTCCATTTGATCATCATCATTGTCATTGAATTTGATTTAATATGATCGATTAATATCATTTTTCAGATAAATGAAATCAGTTCACTTTCGATTTGATCATCATCATCATCATTATTATGGACAACATATGAAATAACATCTGTGGCATTTGAAATATTCGATCCAATTACATTTTTTTTCTTTTCTTTTTTTTTTGTCAACGTTTTGTATTAATTTCTCTTCATTATTATATCATTGTAGTTGTTTTCGATGTTTCGACGGATTGGACGATAGTTTAATTTCAATAGTTTTGATCAGTGTAAATTGTTACCAATGGAAACAACAATGTCGTTGGTGTAAATCGAGAAAAAAAAACCGACAACCGAATCAAATAATGTGGAAAGTGGAGAAAGGAAAAAAAATCCGTTGTCATCGTTTATCGTAGTTTTCCGTGGAGGTGGTATTTATCGATGGTGAGAAAAAAAAGTCAGCCATGTATATTAGAAAGATTCGAATCGTTGGCTACTATCATTCATAAAAGTGTAAATGGAAGAGAGATCGATGCTATATTAATTGATTCATCATCGAAGTTAAACAAGCTAAACGTTTTGACATACTACATCGATTATCGATGGATTAAATCATAAAATCATTGAAACAACAATATTGATTGATTCAATAAAATACAATAATCATTCATCAATAATCGACAACCTTTTTTTATATCAAAAAATTTATAAATTTTTTCTATCATTCTTTGCCGTTATGCTATGTTTTTCAAGGTTTGACTATTGAATAAACATTCGAATTTAATCGGAATCAATCCATTTTTAACCAGTTTTAACGTATTTTTTCTATGAACAAAAGATAATTGAAGAGGGTGTCCTGATCTTTTTCTCACAATTTTTTTTTCATTCACTAATGATGACGGAACATGTTCAATTTTTTCAAGTTTACTATCATCAACGTCATAGTTGGCCGATTAATCGATTTATTGCTCGAAATCTTGAATGCAGATAAAAATCCAAATAATGATGCTATTCTCATTGATGATGTCGGCATGTCATATCGATGTTGTTACTGTTGTTATCATCATTTGAATACAAGCCAAAATTATTGTTTCAGAACAAAAATGTTTATGCCAAGAAAAAACAAAACAAAGTAAGTTAAAATGATGAAAGAACCTAATGAGTTCAAATTCAAATGATTCCAAATTGAAATTCAACAATAATAAGAATAGATTGGATCTAGATTCATTTTGAATCTATCGGATTTCAATTAATGGTTTATTGAAATCTTTGATGGATAGTTACTTTACTTTATTGTAAAGAAAACAAAAAAAAAAAAAAATATTTAACAAAAAATCTTATCTTATAAATTACACTCCTTCATTCATAAATAATCTTGGTCCAATTCATTCTTGAGTAAATTTTTGTTATCTAACAACAAAATTATCGAATGATTAACATTTTATTTCAACAGACTTTATTAACAACAGCTTTTAGATTGACAATACATTCTCACATGATTAATGATATAATACTATTGAACATTTGATCAAAACTTTAATTTTCAATTTGTTTTTTCCCATTCAAACAAATCAAATTACTGTGATCATCATCATCAAATCAGGGTAAGTCGAATTAATTTAATTCAAATGTTACCGGATTCAAACAAACTGGTGTTGGAACAAATTTTTCTTCATCGTATTAATTTTTGAATAATTGGATTGATGCCATCGAGGCTATCTTAAAAAATTGACAAAATTTTGATCTATTCAAAGAAAATTTTTTTTTTGAAATCGAAACGAAACAACTCCCAATCATAACGAATGGGTGTAATATCGAATTCGAGACCAATATTAAGATAGATCGTATGGTATCTATTCCGTTATCGTAAACATCGTCGTCATCAATAATAATAATTTCAACAAATTTATCAAGCTTTTTCAAAACAAAACAAAAAATTAAATGCAAAAGGAAATTAATTTATTTTGATTTTGTCATCGACACACATAACAATTTATCTAGATTTTCATGTAATACAAATAATTATCAATTATCAATTATGATTTATTAAAAAAATAAAAAAAAAAATTTAAACGTATTTATGTTGTTGAATTTTGAAAATTTAGATTAAGCTCAGTAACTTGAGCCGCAAGGAAGGAATGAAGTATAAAAACGAATGCTTGAGCATTTTGAACAAGATTCAATTCCAACTAAAATAAATAGAAATAATTGATTAGAAATAATTTGCTATGTTCAAAAAAAAATGCCAGTCACCTTTTGATCTTGATCATATAAAAATATGATCATTTTATTGCCATCATCATTAGTTGAACGAAGTTGTTGGAATGATATCTGATGCATTATTCGACCGGTTCGTGTTTCAGTAACGGTAATACCTTTTTTGTAATGAAGCCGAAGAATACATTCAATAGAGTCATCATTCATTAGGCAAGCTAAACGTAATGTGAATTTATTAGTTATTCAAAACTATTCATTACTTTGCAACTGATACTTACCAAACGAAATATTTTTCAATTGACGTACATAATCGAATGTACATAGAATGATTTTCTTGGAAAAATTGCTTATCTCAGTGTAAAGCTGAGCGTTAAATAAACGAGATTGAATTCCCGTAATCGTACCAGTACGAAGAATAAATATAATTGGCAATGGATTAAAGTCACAATCACCACTGTTAGATAAAGTCTGCGTTGCTGTTGTAGCAAGTGAACTATCTTGTAATAATGATGATAATGACGAAGATTGGGAAGAATTCTGTAATTTATGGAATTTAAGTGAATTGTCTGGCAAAAATTCCTGATCATTATTGGTTTTCATTGTTTGATTATTATTATTGCTTAAATAAATAAATCTTGTCTGTAATAATGGCCATAAGAATTTATATTCAATCAATTCGTTTCCGATGAAAGGAAACTTATCGTAAAAATATAAGTCTCTTGTAGTCAATATCAAAAATAATGGTCGCCATTTTGACGTTTGTTCATATTGCTCAAAGAGGGATACATTATCCGATTGCGTTGAACAGCTACTGTTTTTGATCGAATCAAGTTTAAGCTATAAGAATGAAAAAAAATGAGGTAAATATTAATAATCACAAATTTTTTTTACTCACATCACTGGAATCGTTGTATGGAATGATGTAGTCTTTATGTTCTAAGAACCATCCAATGTAAGTAATTCGGGAATTATCGAAAAAACCAAATGTTTTTTGCTTGTTTACATTTTTTATAATTTTTGTATTCAAATCCTGAACAATTTTATGAATTGCACAGAACCAAGAAGTGCACTTAGATTCATTATAAAAACGTATGATACATGCTTTCGATAAATTTGGTGATTGTATAATGATCACCTGTTGAACTAATGATGGATCATTTATCTTTCGATTTGTCGACGATTCAGTAATAGAAATATCAGCTGTAGCTGAATTGTAATCAGATTCAGGAGAATAATAGGGAGATTTATTCTGTTTAGAAATGTTTTGTAAATTCTGTGAGGTTCGAGCGAGTTGAATTCGACGAACGAATACACCCATTAAGGGTATCACTTTTGATTCAATTTTGGAATGTTGAGAACTCTGTTTTGGAATTGCTTGGCTTGTTGCGTCGGTAGTAATATTTAGACTTTCTAGACGTGTTTCCTGTGAGTTTTCTGATGTATTCGAATTTTTCAGACTGGTTTCGGGTAATGTCCATCCAATATCGGTCAATATTGAAGCCTTCCGAAAATATGGAACCACTTCGGGCAAATATTTCACTATGAGTGAATAAGATGTGCACACTTAACCGTTAAACATATCCATATTAAAAAAGCCAGTGCATAATGAATTGAATTTGAGCAAACCAATACAAACAATGACATTCGAATGAATCATGCAAAATTTGGATTAATGAATTGATTTGTAAAGTGAAATTGTGAATAATGATAGCAATCAAAAAAAAGTTAGGCAACATTTCCATTCCGAAAAAAAATCATGAAATTCAGACCATTCACAAATGAATCAATTAAAGAAAAATATTATTGGAAATTAGTGAGAAAAAAAGATCAATTAAATGGATAAATGCATTTGATTAATATTTAGATAATTTTCAAAAGTTTGCAAGCAAAAAAAATCCTTAATATGAATAAGTGAAAAACAAACCTTCAAGGTTGACTATTTCACCGGCATTTTTTAATGCTTGAACGGCTTCCTCGTGTGTAGCTTCACGTAAATTACAATTATTAACGGCTAATATAGCATCGCCAACATATAATTGAGAAGTAGAATCAGCAGCCAAACCACGGAATATTTTCGAGATCAATATTGGCATTCGATTTTCTTTACCACCTTTGATACTGATACCTAAACCTTCACTGGGTTTCTTACGAATTGTTACTGTTCGTTTACGATTGGCCAGATCATCACTTTCTGTGGGTATCTCGAAATCATTCACATTATCGGCTATTCTTTCCAATGATTCTTTCAATGTGATTTTCAATGAATCTTCGTATAGTTCGGCCATTATTCGACACCAAAAATTTTTAATCAAAATTTCGGCAACACCGGTACGTAGAGGTTTATTATTACTTTCCATAATGCTTGCAGTTATTAATAATGTTTTTCTTAATATATTTAGACATAAGATGAATTTGGAAAGTTAAAAAAATAACAAAGGCAATGCACAACAAACCAAATACGTTCAATTTATAATGAGAAAATTGCTCCCGTAATTAAGAATTTACGGATCTAATTTTTTACTAATTAAAAAAACTACCAAAAACAGTCAACATTTTCCATTTCCAATCATTTACAGCTGTTATTGTCAAAAAAAAGATGTGGCTCAAGCATCGATCATTTAGTTCAATCAAACAATCATCAATAGATGGCGATATTATGACAGAATTTAAAATTTTTTGTTTTGTGCAAATGTCTTAAATTGAGTTAAATATTTAAGATTAAATTTTAGATAGAATACATTTCATTTTCAATAGATTACAGCAACCATTAATGAATAGAAAATCCTGCAGATATTTCGATGAAATCAATCGATCAATCACAAATAATCATCATCATCATTAATATTGATCAATGATCATCGGCCATTTTTTCTTTCCATTTTGATTGTATGGTCGAAACACAGAGAATAAATAATCGTAGATGATTATAAATTAATTGACTAATTTGTTTGTTTGAGAAAAAAATTCTCATCATCACATTCAACATGTGTTGTCCTTTCATGGATAAACAATATAGGTATAATTTCCCATACACACAAAATTGATTTATGGAAATTTCTTTCGTTTTTGTTGTTGATGTTTATTTCGTTTTTCAATTATTCTCTTGAAAACGGGCGGTGAATCACATGTTTATAAATGAATTTTTTTTTGTCTTTCGTTTTCGTATACGTAAAGATTTTTTTCCATCAAAAAAATAGTCCTAAAAAAGACAAGTTATGATTGGTGATGATGAACATTTTCATCATGAGGATGATGATGGTGATGAATAAATTTATCGCAAAACATTTCAACAACAAAAAAAATATCAGTATCATACTTTTACATACAAGATTTTTAATAGAAATTAATGGTTAGATGAAAAAAAGATGGATGGCCTTATTTTGTTGTTGTTGTTGTTGGCAATGGCCAGTGGCAATAATAATAATAACGATGATCATCATCATCATCGATAATGCATCGTAATATATCACCATTTCAATGGGTGATGATCATCATTGTTTATAAAAAAAATTAATAGTTGGCAACATAGAAAACCTTGATCAATGCATAATTTATCTATAAATAGATTTTGTTTCTACTATGAATTTAGAATTCTAATCAGAATTTACACAAAAAAGGATTGATCCGTATCAGAAATCGAAAAACAAAACAAAACAAAATGAATGTGTTTGCTTTATCTCAAAAAACCCGCAAAACACGCACTTAAAGAATTTTCAATCCATTGATAACTTTCAATTTCCATTTTACATAGATAATTTGATTTTATTGTTTTTTTCCATCGCAATTTATTCATAATTATTCAAATACAAAAAAAAATATGATAAAAATTTAGAATTGAGAATGTTTCGACCAGAATTTGTAATGTTTACACCATTCCCTGGAAATGTTTTATGTGTGTTTTTGTGTGTACATTTTTCCATTTGGCAAATTTAAAAAAAAAAATCAATGTGTTTAGTAACAACAAAGACAATCATAATGAGCGGATACGATTTTTTTGTTGATTTTTCTACAAAATTTGGATGTTAATAATATTTCTTTTAAAAAAACATTGCGGTTTTGAATTATAGATTTTATTGTTTAAAATATTCAGCATCAGCAGCTTTATGTGAAATGACACCTGGTTCATTGGTTTGAATTTGAGCACTGAAACCATCACCACTATCACCATATTCAACAGTACGATAAACTCCTTCTGGATCACGATACATATACGATCCTTTAACATTACCTTGTGCATCACCGGATTCTGTACGACTCAATGTCATTCCATATTCATCTGTAGTTTCGTAGGTAAAACTATATGGTTCGGGTGATGGTTCAGGTTCTGTTTGTCGAGCTGAACGTGAAGCGGATGGTGCCGAATATGATGCTACCAATGGTTGTGATCGTGCAAAACCACGATAAGAACGGGCTTCAACCATCACCACCAATAAAACAGTAATAACGAAAATCTGAGAAATAAGATTATGAAAAAAATCATCGAAAAGTAAACAGAAATTAATAAATCGATCCAAAATGAAAACAATAAAAATAGAAGAAGAAAGAATTTGATCACAATCAATTAACGATTAACAAACCTTGATGTTAATCATAATGATCACTGATGAGTTTTTTTTCTATTTAATTTCACACACAAACACAAATGATTTCAAATAATGATGTTGGCAAGATTTTTCCAAGCTTTTATTGTAATCCATGCAAGAGAATGTTTTCATCATGAGATCAGATATTTTTTTCAACAAATATGGCATTCATGTCTAATTCTTTCTCTTTTTCAACTTTTTTTTTTGTTATTTCACACTTACATTTACTATGGAAACTCTTTTTTTTCAAAAAAAATTTATTATCATCATTATTATTATCCGTTGTTTCAAACGGTTGTTTAAATCAACGAATAATAATAATGTTCT
>ERZ500997.638-NODE-638-length-9921-cov-5.161464_pt1 | contig 9921 bp, 10 predicted proteins | sample MGYA00248826_ERZ500997 | MGnify/ENA primary metagenome ERZ500997 (study PRJEB25958, sample SAMN03398524) | human skin metagenome | study: EMG produced TPA metagenomics assembly of the Human Skin Microbiome Metagenome (human skin metagenome) data set.
TCTTGATAAACAACAACAAATATCATGACGGATTGTATGATTCAACATTCAATGGAAAATAGATCGAGTTTTTTTTGTTGTTGATTATATCGAATCGAATACAACATCAATTCGTGAACCGATTCTAAATTCGGAATTTGAAGAAAATCTGGAACACCAACATACAAAGTTGAGTAAACAATTGAGATATTGTCCGGCGTTTGAAAATCGCATTGATCACATCATTTTTCTTATGACCGACTCAGATGTTATCCAGAATTTTTTTAATGAAGATCAAAAAGGAAAAAGAAAGAATTAAAATGATGAAATTAAATGAATGTATGAACAGAGCTATTTACACTCAATTCGAGCATGTTGTGTGGAAAATGAAATACGACGCGCGCGCGCGCGTTTTCAATCCCGCTATTTTCATGTTGTTTACATGTAAACATGAATATTTGGTAAAGTTTTCTTTTAAAAACTAAAGTTTCATTTTTTTCTGATTTTCAATAAAAAAAACTATTCTAATAGAAACAATGAATTCGATTAAGAAACGTAAACATCCTATTGTTGATGTCAGTGATGAAGACGATGATGATTTCAATCGAAATTCTCGAAAACATGAATCAAAAAGCAGAAAAAAATCTGCACCTGAACTTGGTAAGAAAAAATTAAAACGTATCGTTTTGGAATCAAGCAGTGATGAAGATAATAATGTAATCGATACAAATATTAGTGATTCAATTAATGATATAAAAAAAGATGCTAAAATTAGAGCACGAAATTTAGCTGCCGGTAAAGCTGATCTAGATGTTGGCAAATCTTCTGCCTCAAAATCAAAATCACCAAAAATTTCACCACCTGATCAAAAGAATAAAATTCTTAATTATTTTAAGCCTAAAAATATTGATTCGAATGATACTAAACAAGAAACGAAAAAACAATCAAACGAAACGAAAAAAGTTGAAACAAAAATAACCGATGACGATGGTTATACATATACCACAGTTAAACCATATAAATCCAGTTCAACAACGACAAAAATCAATAAACATGAAAACTCTGATCATATAAAAAAATCAAATGATAAGAATTCTCATACGAATGAATCCGTCGAGAAAAAAATGAAGCAAAAAATTGATGATTCTCTTGATAAAAAATCCCAGATTAAAGATGTTGAAAAAACTAAAGAAAAGTTAGCCGACAAAACAGGTGATAATATGACGGCAATCATTACAAAATCATCAAATAAGGAATCACCACGCAAATCGGATAATCAGCTTAATAACAATGAAAAAGTTATCAAAGTCAAAGAATCACCATCGAAAAATAAATTGTTGAAACAGGAAAAATCACCCAAAAAATCCAAATTAACGAGTTTACCAAGAATAGTCGAAACACAACGAGTCTCCGAATTATGGGTAGATAAATATAAACCAACTAGTGTAAAACAAGTAATCGGTCAACAAGGTGATCGTAGTTCATTGAATAAATTGATAAAATGGCTACGTAATTGGCATTCGAATATTGATAAAAAACCAGGATTCGGTAAATGGGGACCAGATGATGGTGCAGGATTTCGTGCTGCATTACTTAGTGGTCCACCGGGTATTGGTAAAACAACTACAGCACAATTAGTATGTAAAGAATTGGGCTATGATTATCTGGAATTGAATGCATCGGATCAACGAAATAAAAAATCATTGCATGAAAATGTTCGTGATTTATTGAAGAATACAAAATTGACTGATTTTTTCAAATCAACAACTAATACCAATGATCATGATGATAGATCTATTGATAATGAACAAAAACTTACCTCAAAACATTGTCTAATAATGGATGAAGTAGATGGTGTTTCGGGCAATGCAGATCGTGGTGGTATTGCCGAATTAATACAGTTAATCAAATCGACAATGATACCGATTATTTGTATCTGTAATGATCGTGGTGATCAGAAAATGCGTTCATTAGTTAATCATTGTTTTGATTTACGATTTCATAAACCAAAATTAGAACAAATTAAAGCTACATTAATGTCGATTGTATTTAAAGAAAAAATGAAAATTGCTCCAGATGTATTGGATGATTTAATTGTTTCATCCAACTTTGATATCCGTCAATGTATCCATAATCTTTATTTACTTTCCATACAACAATCATCATCACCAAAAGTTTCAAAATTGATCAATAATAATCAAGAAAAACCGATAAAAGATGTTCGATTGGTTTGTATTTATATTTTTATACCATTTTTAGCTTATCATTTTTTTTTGATATTTGTTTTTGTTAAATTTCCCACTGTTCAAAATAGACACCATTTGAAGCTATACGAAAAGTATTTTGTACTGGCCGAGATTATGCTTTGATGTCTTTGGATGACAAATCAAATCTATTTTTCTGTGATTATTCAATAATGCCATTATTTGTTTATGAGAATTATATTTCAATCAATTTGTCTAGTAAACAGTAAGTAGATATTTTTTTTTGTATATTGATTTCCTATTTCGTCATTAAATAATCTTATCTTTCTTTCTTTCTTTTTCAAAAAAAATTGTTTATTTTTTTTCATTTGTTTCACTTATATAGGCCTAGTGTTGGTAAACAATTAAAACGATTATATAAATCAATTGATTCAATATCCCAATCGGATTTGATTGAAAAAGAAATACGTTCAAATCAATCATGGTCTTTATTACCATTGCAGGCAATATTTTCAACAGTAATGCCTGGATCATATATGCGTAGCGAAAATGGTCTTGGTTGTCCACAATTTCCACAATTTATGGGCAAATTATCAACAACAAATAAAAATAATCGTATCATTGAAGAATTATCATCACATTTAAAATTATCAGTGAATGGATCAAAACAATCGATTATTATGGATTATTTAGAACCAATCAAAAATACAATTATTAATTCATTGAAAAATTTGGATAAAGAATCGGCTATTACGAATGTAATCGATTTATTGGAAAATTATTCATTAACAAAAGAAGATATGAATTCGATATTGGAATTTTGTGTTTGGTTAGGTGAACAAGATCCAATGAAAACGATTGATTCAAAAATGAAAGCAGCATTAACACGTGCTTATAATAAAAAAGATTTCACCCTACCATATGCACGTGATAGTGATTGTCGTAATGTAACAACAACAAAATCTGGTAGAAAAAAAGGAAAAAATAAAAATGATTTGGATGATGGATCACAGGATGAATCAATGGATGATCAATTCAACGATGATAATGATAATGAAGTTATGGATTTTTATTGAAAAAAAACAAACAAAATGAATAAAATTTGGTTTGAATAAAAAATATTTTTGTTATTCAAATATAAATAAATGATTTTTTTTCAATGTTTAAAATTTATCAACAGAAATTAAAAATTTGATTTTAATTTTTCAAATATAGTTTTTTTTTTCAAAAAAAATTTCAATTTTTTTTCGCTCAAATTTTTTTTCAACTTGAGGCATCCAATGATAAGGAAATTTTCAAAATAAAGTTGAATATTTAGCCCAACAATTCAGCCACAATTTCTTCATATTCTTTTTTCATATGTGATAAACTTAATGAATCGATACAATTCTTGAAAACATCATTACTGAAACAAAATTCTCTACATGTTTTATGTAATGATGGTTCACGATACAGGATATAACATTCTTCACAAATACGATCTGCTTTAGCAAATTTGGCACGATCAAAATTACCCAAACAATCGATTGTAGAAAAACTTGATCTTTTTGATCGATTCATTATGTTATTATTATTATTATATTTTTTGTAGTTGTTGTCGATGTTATTTGAATCTTCATTCGTTCGAATAATTGAAGCCATTGTAATGGCAAAACAAACAATTAAATAGATGATTATAGTTGTGGTTTTCATCGTTGTTGTAATTATTATTTTTCTTGAAAACAAAGCAAAAAACAAAATTCTTAACCAAACAACAGTTCTTGTTGTGATTCAAACTTTACTAGAATCAAAAATAAAATGACAAATAAAATTTTTTCGTTACCAGTTTTTAAATGTTTTGGATGTGTTCAGCGAATTGACTAATATTGCACTGAGAAAGAACGAAGAAACAAAAATTATCAAATGTCAATTCGGTACCGGATATTCATGAATCCACCGAAAAAAAATCCAATCCAATAATCCAGGGCAAACAAAATATATTTACAATTTCATTTATTGGCCATTTTGAAATTCCAAATCATTATTTTAGAGATTAAATTAAATTAATTAATCCATTATAATCATATGATGACGAAAATCATGACGAATTCCATTACATCATTTGATTTTTTTTTAATTTGAACCTAATCTGTTGACGCGCCAAGCAATGACAACAACAGTTTAATGATGATAATTTTATTTAAAAATAAAATAGATTTCTACATTTCAACAGAAATTAAATTAAATCTTAATCACAGAAAAACTAGAATTTGAATCGAAATAAATTAGGAATTGTTTATATAGAAACAAAATAGATTGTTTGTTAATAATAAAAAGTTTTTTCTAATTCAATTACAACGTTGTTGTTGTTGACGTCAATTCATTGATAATAATCATAATTAAGAAGTTTTGAAATATAGAATTTTAAATATGCTGTTTTTTTCTTCTTCTTTTTTTGAGATGATAACACACAGTCGGAAAGAAAAAATTAATAATCAACTTTTTTTGAGATTATCATCTATATATCTTGATCTATTAACCAGAAAAAAACTATCATGAATAAAATTGTGAAATATTAAACAGGTTCATTTTTTCTCTCTATTTTCCATAATCGATTCTTTTGGAATCGAAATAATTTTCGTGTAATCTTATCTAGTAAAAAAACGTTATCGTTAAAATGTTTAATATTAATGAAAATCGACAATGTCATTGTTGTTTTGGCTATAAAAAACAAATTTGTCATTGCATTTTTACCTGATATCAATGATCAAAAACGTTTGAACGAAAATCGATAGAAGAATGAGTTTTATTGAAATTGATGGATTTAAAATTTGTTATGAAAAATATGGTCATGGTCAAGTGGCTGTACTGATCATACCGGGTGCAATCGGTAGAGCAAGCTGTGATTTTGATTTTCAATTCGATCCTGATCATCCAGGTTGTTTTGATTTTAATCGTTTTACATTTATTTGTGTTGAATTAATTGGCTGGGGACGATCATGTCCACCTGAACGTCCATATGGACCAACATTATTACATGATGATGCTGATCGTTGTGATCGATTAATGCGGGTAAGTAATATTATTTTGGCATAACATTTTTGGCATTACATTAATTTTTTTTTAAACAGAAACTTGGTTACAATGAATATTCAATATTTGGCTGGTGTGAAGGTACTAAAATAGCTGTAATAATGGCACAAAAATTCGTTAACAATGTAAAGAATCTTATTCTACAAGCACCATATATTTATCATGATGATAAAATGACAGAAAAATTGAAAATAATGCGTGATTTTGCTAATTGGGATGCACGATTACGACGACAATATAAAATTATTTACAATAATAATGCTGATCGTGCTGAAAAACTATGGCAAACATATGTTGATTTTATGATTGAAAAATATAATGATATCTATAAAGATGGTTTACTTGGTCAAAAAAATGAAAATGGTCATAATCAAATTGTTTGTCCAACAATGATTTTCATTGGTGAAAGAGATTTTTTCTTCACTGTTGAACAATGTGAAAATTTTACCAAAGAATTTCGTAATGGAAAATTAATTGTATTTGAAGGTTGTGGTCATTTTCTACAAAGACGTGGTGCGATAAAATTCAAAGAAAATATGGAAAATTTTCTTTTAAATAAAAATTAAAATGTTGTTAGTAAAATAAAACGATACGTGTGTAAAAAACGTTTCGAAACCCTAATATAATGAATAAACATTTAATGATGATTATTATTGATTAAAATTCTTGATTATGATCGAATTTACATCATGTGCATGTGTGTGTGTGTGTTGGAAGTGTGTAAGTGCAAATGTATTTTTTATATAAAAAGGAAGAATATAACATCGAATCTCAATTCAAATAGAAATTCATTGCAGCCAAGTAATAACGATGATGATGCGAATTGATGAATTCGATATAGCATATGAAAAAATTGGTCATGGTACGGATATTGTATTATTCATACCTGAAGCATTGGGCACTGTTCAAAGTCAATTTCAACAACAATTTGATCCCGATAATGATGGCTGTTTAGATTTGGATTGTTTTACATTTATTTGTATTGATCTACCTGGATGGGGAAGATCCAATAATCAAGAACGTCCTTATGGTCCAACAATTCTCGATGATGATGCTATCCGATGTGATAAATTAATGAATGTTTGTATATCTAATTAAATATAATTCAAGTTCAACTTATCTGGTTTTTTTATTTGGTCTCAGAAACTTGGATATAATGAATATTCAATCTATGGTTTTGGTTTGGGTGGACAAATTGCTATTATTATGGCAAAAAAAATTGGTTCCCGAATCAAATCAATGATATTACATGCAACGGCAACATATTCGGATGATAAATTAATACAAAATTATAGAAAATTTCGTGATCCAGATTGTTGGAATGATGGTGGTATAATGTTTCGACAATTAAAACATGTTTACAATAATGATTTAGATCGTATGGCCTATGATTGGAACAAATATATTGATTTAGCTGTTAATAAATTCAATGAATATTATCCTGATGGTTTATTGATAATGGATAATCAAATTCAATGTCCATCATTAATTCTATATGGTGATCAAGATAAATTTATTGATATTGAACAGATAAATTATTTGACAAATAATTTATCAAATAATCGATTGATAATATTTTCAAAATGTGGTCATCATTTAAACGATGAACAACCTAACAAATTTAAAAATATAGTTGAAAAATTTTTATTGGAAAATTTTTGGTGCAGTAAAAATTGTCTTTATTGATTAGAACGATATTATTATTATCGCTAATTATGATATAGCCAATTAACCGATAATGAATTTAAGTATGTCAATTTAACATTGTTGGAAAATATGATGAAATAAATGATTTGAAAACCTGAAAGAAAATTGCACTCTCTTTTTTTCTCTCTTTCACTCTTTTTTGCACTTTCAAACTGACAACATGTCAAGATATGTATGTCCAATTTGATTGAAGAGAGATAGAAGGAAAAAAACTTGTTTGACTTGATAAAAGGTAATGATATGACCGAGTAGTTTTGATAGTAAATAAAATTAAAAAATAAAATAACCTTTTTTGATGACGAATAACGAATAATTATGATTCGAAAAAACAACAACAATAATAATAACAACAACAACAACAATTTCGTTATCTAGGTGGCAATGATAATGATTTTTTAATGAAATTTTTTTTTTGAAAAAAATAAATCATAAATATTTCTTTCATTTTTCTTCAAACATTACATCGATCCATACATGATGGGTTTTATAAAGATTAATGAATTTAATATTTATTATGAAAAATTCGGCCATGGTAATAATATTGTTTTAGTTATTCCTGGCGCTATTGGAACTGCACAAAGTGATTTCGACATTCAATTCAATTCAAAACATTCTGGTTGTTTAGATTTTGAACGTTTTACATTTATCTGTGTTGATTTACCTGGCTGGGGTCGTTCGATACCACCGGAACGACCAATCGGACCAAACGTTATTCATGATGATGCTGATCGTTGTAATGAATTGATGGAGGTTGGTAAATTGTTTTTATTCCGCTTATATTTTTATATATTTGGAAATGATTCGCTATAGAAACTTGGATACAACGAATATTCCGTTTATGGTTGGTCCGAAGGATCTAAAGTTGCCATTGTAATGGCAAGAAAATTCGGTGGAACACGTATAAAATCTTTAATTGTACAAGGATTAATGACATTCCATACCGATTCAGCATCAAAACATATTATGTGGTCACGTGATCTACAAAATTGGGATATTGAATTATTACGTAAATATGAACAAGCATATGGTGATGATATTGATCGTGTTGAAGATCTTTGGCAAAGACATTTGGATTTAGCCATCGAAAATTATGGCCGCTATTATCCACAAGGTCTTTTAGGACCAGTACAAGATGGTCTACGTAAAATTGAATGTCCAACATTAGTATTACATGGTGATCGTGATTTTTTTATCGAATTAAAACACGCAGAACATATTGTGGCTAATGTACCGAATAGTCGCTTGATTCGATTTCCAAATTGTGGTCACAATCTACATCAAATTGAGCCGATCAAATTTAAACAAACATTGGAAAAATTTATACTTGAAAATAATATATAAGAATGATTGTTTCAACAATAAATACCATTTGGCAATCATCCAATGGACAATGATAAAATTTTTGAAAAATTTATTTTTATTTCAAATAATTAAAGTTGAATTCAAAATAAAATTGAAAGAAAAGACAGTTATTATTGTCATTCGGAATTATCATTATGAATTAGAAAAATATTGTTACCGAAAAAAAAGCATTCAAATAAAATAATTAATTAATAAAGTCGAATTGAAAAACAAAAGAAAAAAACAGATCAAGTATATGAATGATCAGTAAATTTACTAAAATTTTTATATAAAATAGACTAGAAGTTCAAGTGTGACAAAACACAGGTTTGTCATTTGGATCATATATCATTTGATCTGTGTGTTTGTTTTGAGTATATAATCAATCAATAATTCATATATCAAGAAAAAGAAAAGTGATTCATAGAACAGATTAGGAAAGAAAAATGACAAGATGACAGTTGAGAATTGAGAGATTTCTTCATTTTTAGAATCACATTATGGCACTTGTCATTGTCATTGCTTTAATTTGGAATCAATCGATTATTTTTGAACAAAAACGACAATATCTCGCAGATTCGATCGCAATTCATTCAATTGTTCCATAGAGTTTTCATTGATACCAATAGCACGTAATGATTCATTACTTTTTTCCAATTTGGTCAATAATTCACGAAAACGAAATCGTTGTTGTGGTAATAATGAATGTTCAGCATATGATAAACATGATTTACGAAATACAAGAACTTTATCACATACACGTTTCAAATTGTTCGACATTCTTGATGGACTTATATTGGATAATGATGCCGTGTCAGCATTATTCTTTGTATCGACATTTAAATTTTTTCTCTCCGTTTGTGAAGTATTCTGTTTTATCTGTTCGTCAAGCATCGATTCAATCTGTTTTGAACAATCAATTATCGATTCTCGATCCGAACCAATTGTAGAATCATCAATATTATTACCAATCGATTCTGATGTGATAGTTTTTTTCGATTTAGTTGAATTGGTCGAATCCGATACAGGCTTTAATACAACATTAAAATTGTTGGTCAATTTGTTGTTGTTAAGATTGGATGATGATGAGTCATTAGAGCTTTTCAGCAAAGATTTTCGTGTTGGAATTCTGTTTGATGAAAAAAAAAACAAATAAATTTCAATAAATTTAAAATTAAATTGATATTACTCACTGAGATTTTGTAGCTGTTGGTGAACTTTTTGTTTGTTGTTGTTGTTCACCCATATCAGAGGAAACAGTCATTTTATTACTTGTCACTTTAGAATTGCCACGTGTTTTCAATTTAGGACTAGACAGAGCTGAATTGGATGATAAATTTTTATTTGATTGAATCGATGCAGCCACTGTAGATGAATTTATAGAACTTGTCGAGATTACTGAATCATTACTTTTAGAAATTGAACCAATGCCAGAATCTGATGTTTCGCCGCCCGTATTATTATTATTATTATTAGCAGTAATGGATGAATGAAGTTCCCAAAATTTTTTATAATTTGAAACACCACTATTACGTTTGGTTATTTCATCATCATCATCGGCATCATATCCGGATTGTGAAATGATTGATTTACTCATTATTGATGATGGATCCATCAT
>ERZ500997.639-NODE-639-length-9903-cov-6.315394_pt1 | contig 9903 bp, 8 predicted proteins | sample MGYA00248826_ERZ500997 | MGnify/ENA primary metagenome ERZ500997 (study PRJEB25958, sample SAMN03398524) | human skin metagenome | study: EMG produced TPA metagenomics assembly of the Human Skin Microbiome Metagenome (human skin metagenome) data set.
GACAGAATAAATGTTCAGCAAAAATACCCATTTCTTTTTTCACCTTGTAAACCATAATAATAAATATTATAATGAAAATGATAATATCATCATATCCATCACATTTCCCTGAAGAATATCGAGAAAAAAATGATGATGATGATGATCAAAAACATTTTTCATTCCTTATTTTAATTTTACACACACACACAGTTGTTACATAGTTGTTATTTTGTTTTGGGGTTTTTTCCATCATTTCAAATCACTAATTGATTAGCTTTCACAAGTCATCCTCATTTATTATCCATCGAATGTTTTTCTGTGTGTGTGTGTGTTCTGTTTAATGTTTTCCGATGATAGAATATATATTTATAACAAGGGAAAAAAATTCCAATTTCTCTATTATGAATAATGAAAGATTGAGTGGATGAGAATTGGAATATTTTTTTTGATATTGATGATGATGATAATGATGATGATGATGATGGTTGAGTGGTTATTTATAATAAAAATATTACGACTAACGGCCCTTAATCTCGAAAATAAAATGATCAATTGTTGTGAATTATATAAAACGTTTAAGCTAGATTATTGATGGATATATGATGAACAACAGTCAACACACACACACACAGTCACATATTACATTCTATTTCTTTCTTTTTTTCTTTTTCCGTATCGACTACAACGAAAACGACAATAATAATATTAACAAAATGAAAACAAGAATACATAAACAATCATATATTATATACGATCGATGTTATAATATAAAAATGTATGCTTCATAAAAATATGAAGATGATGATGGTTGAAACAAAATGACGCCTGTCGTTTTGAAGAATGAAAAAAAAATCAACGCCGCCGCCTTTTGGACCAACCATATTTTTATATTATTTGGCCACATCAATGTTTCATTTTCATCAACGCTTCGATTCATACAGTGCAGATATTTGTTGAATTTATCTTTAATATATCGAAATAGATGATGGTGCCGATAATATCTTAATCAAGGGTTTGACCAATGGAAAAAAAACAAAAAACGCTTGCATTCAATCATTAAACCGACATTGTGTATTGGACAATTCATTCGGTAAAAACAAAAATCGCCTATTGCCCTTTATTGCAAATTACCTATTTGATTTTTTAAATTGTTTTCAAAACTTTCACACTGAGATTTTTTTTCTAGTTTCAAAGTTTTATTACATTATTGTTGTTCGTGTTAGTTAATTATAAAATAAAATGAAACTTTTCGTTCATTACTAAAAACAGTGAATATTACAGTCTTCGTTATTTTAAAATGTTTGTTTCTATTATGCAATTTTTTGTTTGTTTGTTACAAATCTTGACTTCATAGCTTCAAAAACTTATTCTTAGTGGACAATTGCCATGTTCGAAAGAAGAAGCGGTCACTTTGGCTGTTATTCAATTACGTATTGATGAAACATCACCACCGACAAACAAAGCAACAGTGATCGATAATGAATCAGATCATCATCATCATCATCATCCACATGAAGATATTATTGCACAATCTTCATCATCAATGTTGAACAAATCGACATCTGTATTGGGTGAAAAATTACGACCAATCAGTGAAAATGTAAAGGTAAGTTTTGTTCTGAACAAAATAAAAAGAAAAAAAATCATTATATTGATTGCAGGAAAATCTTTCGGGTAAATTGTTTCGTGGTACACCAACAATAACAAAAACTGGAACATCGGCAGCAGTTCAATCATCATCATCAGCAATGTCTTCATCGTTTGATGAAAATGATGAAGAAGAAGATAATCATAAAATTCTTAGTAACACCACAGCCAATAAAACCAATGATTCGATTTTTAAATTTAACCAGATAAACCGTATTCAAAATAATAATGCTAATAATAACAGCAGCAGTAGCAATAGCAGCAATATTTTACAAACATTTTCAACTAAAACGGCAAATCGCATACTTCAATGGATGTCAGCCAATTGGAATGATACTGATTATAATTTTAGTTCAATCGATGCTCGACGATATTTACCACCAATCTATCAAAGTAGTAAAAATATTGCCAAAACAATAAGAGTAAGTTAGTCATATTATAATTTTGTGGGGAGGTGAAAAAAATTATCTAAATATATATATGAATCCTGAATGAATAAATCACTGAATGTTTTTCAAATGAATAATGATAGTTTCTTTTCTGGATGATAGTAAAATAGTCGATCAAAATCAAAACTATTTCCCATTTCAAATCAAATGGAGAATGGCATCCATTCATTTTTCCGGTCTATGGTGTTGAATTGATGTGAAGATAGAAAAAAAACATTAAACATTATTAATATTTATCTTGCCAAAAAAAAAACAGTGTTTTGCACATTCTCTTTTTCATCAACTTTCAGTGCCGAAAAAAAAGAAAAGATTATATTCACTATGGTTGAAAATAAATTAATCATTTGTCTCGATTTTCATCATTTGGATTGTCCTTCCGTTTTTACTTTTTTTTATATATTCATTATTCTTGCACTAGTTTTTTTCGGGAAAATTTTTTTCTCATTAATTTTTGCATCATTTCGGGATTCTCTGTTTTCATGTCTCATTTCTTTCCGTTTTTTTTTCTGGTTGAATAAAAAAATAGGAACAGAAGCGTAAATTATTTCATACATCAGTTTATGAAAGTGAACAACAGTTGAAAAAACTTTATATACAAACTTGTAAACGTTTACCCGCATATGGTTGTCAATTATTTCAAGTTAAAGAATTACTTCATGGCCGTACAAATAGACGTGCAACACGATTATTGGGCATCTGTTTGGAACGTATCGTACTGCTTGATTGTAATACATTACAATTGGCTAAAGCACAACCGACAAATAATTTACAACAATGGCGTACCGGTGGTGGACGATCACATGATCGTTTAGTGTTAGAATTTCGTGGTACACAATGGTCATTCATTACATCTTCACATAATAGTTTACGCGCTATTGGAACTGTTCTATGGGAAATATTGCAAAGCGTTGATTCATCCTTTTTAGATGCATTGATGGCGAATGAATCACGGTACTGTTCCAAGAATAATATCAACAAAGGTATGAAAATAGTTTTTTGTCGTTGTTTGTTGTTAGAGTAAAAAAGAAACAAGAAAATAACGAGAATGAGCCCTGATTAAATGTGATTAACTGAATGTATGTCGAATTTTCCAATTAATCATGATTTGTTTTTGTTTCGTTATCTCGTTATTTATTTATTTTTCTTTTTTTTTGTTGTCATCGTCATATAGTCGATCCCAATAATTCTAAACTCTAATCTAATTTATAATTATGTTTTTGTTTTACTAATCTATTTTTTTTCAATAAACAACTTTTCAACAATGGAAACAAAACGAAAAAAGATAATTCCAAATTAAACAACAATAACAATTCAATGGCAATAGACAATGGCAATGTTTCAGATAGCAAACAAAAAAGGCGTTTTCGTGATGAACTATTAGGTTTGGAATCAATTTTACATTTTCCTGAAGAAGTGGCCCTTTGTCTTGCTCAAGTTGAATATGATTTATTCTATAATATTCAACCAGTTCATTATATTCGACAAGGTTTGTTTTTCCTTTTTTCTTTTGTTATACTTATATTTGGCACCATTTTTTTCAATCATTTACTTTTTTTGTTTGCAATGTTTGGCAACATTAGTGACATTAGATCTTAGCACTCGAATTTCTAGTACCGGTGAAGATGATGAATCACAACAAAACAAACAATCAGTTGACAATGTTGGTGGTGTACGAACAGCCTTTACCGTTGAAGATCTGATTGAACGTTTTCATGAGGTGTCTTCCTGGATCACACAACTTATAATTTCTCAACCAACACATGAAATGAGGTGAACAAAGAAAAAAAACTTTAAGAAAAAATGAAATGAAATTTAATTTTCTTTAAAAAAAAAATTAGGAAAGCATTTTTGTCAAGTATAATGAGAGTGGTACAAACATGTTGGAATTTGGGAAATTTCAATTCAGCCGTTGAAATACTAGCAGGATTAAAGTAATAATATATTTATATTTTTTTTTTAGAGAAAAACTAGGCCTAATAAAATTGTTTGAAAAACATTTTTGAAATTTAATAATTAAATTTTTCATTTTTATTTTTCAGATCAGAAAAATTGAAACCTTTTTGGTTGTCAATTGAACAAAAAGATGATCTTCATTTATTCAATGAATTATCAAAAATTTTACTCACGTTGAATGAACCATCAGATGAGTATAAAATAGCCGTTATAAAAGCATTGGACATTCCACATTCACAAGTGATTCCATTTTTTGGAGCTTTTCTACATGATCTAAAAAATATCTTGAAACGTGTACCAAGCCTGATCGTTTTGTCCAATGAAAATGCTAACATTTATCGTGATTCAATTGAATCCAGTCAAAATCAACCAAGAATTGAAACAATTTCCGATTTCAATGGTGATAATAATTATATGTCACGCATCGGTGTTGGAGGCATTATTAACATGGAAAAAATGTATAAAGCTCATCAAGTTATGGACAATTTACGAACATTTCATGTGCATTCAATTCGACGAAATCAATTATTGTCAACAATAAATCAAACATCCGATGAACGAGCTATGTTGGGAATCATCACAAGCGAAACACAATGCGATAATATAAACAACAGCCAAGAAGACGACACTTCTTGTCACATCAAATTGAATGCAGCAATCGAAAAAAATTCTGCTGATTCGAAATCGTTAATTAGAAAAGAAAATGAAGATCTTTATCAGATTGATGTAGACTATTATAATCCTATACAATCGATGCGTCGAACACATGGAATTAGTTTTATACCATTCGATCCTCAAATGATTGATTATCATGTTTTACAGGTAATGCATCATGGTACAACAATAATTCATTATGAAGAAGATAGTGGTCGTTCATCTGTGGTCTATCTTAAACTCGAACAAAGCAATTCTATGATTGTATGGTGTAAACCTTTTTGGAGCACTACTTTTAGATCAAGTAATAATACACCACAGGATTATCAGCTATCATATGACATTGAGGATTTTATTCTGCCTGGTATTTCATTAAAATATGAAACTAAAGAACCGGCATTAATTGGTCTTGAAGAAGGATTCTTAGATTTAATGTATTTAAAAGATGTATTCATAAGATCAGCTAGTGCCGATCTGCCAATGATTGGAAGACGTCATGGTTTTATTGATTCAATATTTGCTGATCCGAATAACAATTATAGTATTAAATTGTTATTTGGTCAAAATCTTAGTGATAATCGAACAACCGAATTCATAGCACCGAAAATGACATTATCAATATGGACAGAAGGTTTAAGAAGTATTTTGAAATTATTACAAAATCAAAAACGATTAACAGATCAAAGAATATCATGGTTGAAAGAAAAATATCTTCAAGCATATTATGAAGAATCAGTTTGTAAAGGACCAACACCTGCTGAAGCTATACGAATGTTTGGTGGACGTAAATGGACAATTGATACAATGGGTTCTAGCTATCAATCATTGCAAACAGATTCGTCAATGAATAGATTTAATAATATGAATAAAAATCGAAAGAAAAAAACAGGAACAAGTTTTTCCGTAAATCGTGAATTGAGCAATCGATCACAATTATCAATAAATTCATCACCGGATACTTTTTTAAATCATTGTCGTAGTGATCATTCGACACCAACACATCATTTTAAATCTTCCAATTTATCGACACAAATTCATGCCGAATCTGATCAAAATATGAACAATTCGCAAAGCAGTTTTGATGATAATTTTGTTACATCCGATACTATTCCTATAAGGTGTAATACATTGGCCAGCAATTATCATCCTTCACAAATTCATACAACACAACTAACATCACAATATCGAGAAAAATATTGTAAACGTAACTTTTCAACCTTTTTAGATTCATTTAGTGCATCACTGAAAGTTACACAAAAAATGCGTACAACATCGGCGACGACTAATGGGAATGTAGAAAATCGTTCGGTTATTACACATTCGGCTAATTTGTCTTTTTCTGAATATTCTCAATTATTTCGATCATTTTATATTTGCATTCGTCGTGACATCAAAGATATATTCGAACAAATTGCAACAAAAAGTATGTCAATTTTTTTGAGTTTATTTTTTCAAACGATTAATTTTTTTCTCATGCTTGAATGATAGTCGATATTTATGCAATCAAAGAAATCGAAAGTAATTCATCACGAAAAGAATCTCTAGCCGAAAATAGCCAAGAGATTTCTAAGGATAATAAAAAAGGAAAATTTATCGGCCTTTTGACACGAAATAATTCAGACATACATTCAACAAGCGACTATAAGAATCGTATTTTCGATGCAATTTCGGCAGCCAGTATTGTAACTAACAGTGCTGGAATAGATTCATTGAATACATCGATTTTAACTGCCAATGATTTTCATTCATTTCTAACTACTTATCAATCTGAATCAAGCACAATAGATGATGCTAAAAATTTAATAGAAATGCATGAGCCTAATGTATTATTACGTAAACGACATTGTTTTTCATTCGAAGGATTTGCTTGTTATCTTATGGATAAAGATAATTTTGCCTATACTCCCGAATTGATTCAAACTAATGAAGAAGATATGAACTATCCGCTGTCACATTATTATTGTGCAACAAGTCATAATACCTATCTGACTGGTCATCAATTAAAAGGAGAATCTTCTGTCGAATTATACAGTCAAGTTCTTTTAACAGGTTGCCGTTGTGTAGAATTAGATTGTTGGGATGGTGATGATGGAATGCCAGTGATCTATCATGGCCATACATTAACATCGAAAATACCATTCAAAAAAGTTGTCGAAACAATCAATGAAAAAGCTTTTGTAGCATCACCATATCCAGTAATACTTTCGGTTGAAAATCATTGCTCATTACAGCAACAAGCAAGAATGGCACAAATATTTATGCTTGTTTTTGGTGAAAAACTAGTCACAAAATTTCTTTTTGAAAGCGATTACGTTGATGATCCACGTTTGCCATCACCAAATCATTTAAAATATAGAATTTTGATTAAAAATAAAAAATTACGAGCACCTATATTACACTTAGCTAATCAAAGAATGCGAGTAAGCTTAGCGCATAGTAAATCAATCAATGATCGAGCCAATAGTTTAGTGAGCAATACAAGCACAGGTTCATTTAATGATGATGAAGATGATGATTATGATGATGAAGATGATGATGAAGATGTTGAAGAATTATTACCAATATCATTTTTGACAAGCATTGAAACATCACCGGAAAAACGAAACGTATCAAATGAGAAAGATACACCAAAAAGTCAGCGACAAGTTAGATCAAATCGATCTGATTCTTCACATAACGAATGTGATAACAATATATTCAATTCTCCATTACATAATAAATCGGCTCGTAAATCGAGTAGTCAAATAGCGCCTGAACTATCCGATTTAGTCATTTATTGTCAAGCAATAAAATTTCATGGTCTTCGTTCCGAACAAAATGCTTCTTTAAGTGTTAGTCCAACAAATTCAACAATGGCAACGCCTGTGTCTAAAAAAATTACGTCACGTAAACTTATGTCTACAAATACAATGAACGTTAACATTCAATCCAATCAAAATCTTTTGTCAGTATCTGATTCGATCAAATTAAAAGATGATTTCTCAAGAGAACTGAATAATTTGTCACCAACCTATCAAAGTGCAAATACAAATTGGGGACTAAATAAACGGCCAAATTCAACAGCACCTTGTTATCAAGTAGCTTCAATCAATGAAAATACTGCGAAAAAATTGTGTCGAAAAAATCCTTTGACAGTTATATCTCATACGGAAAGCCAGATTATGAGAACATATCCAACTGGAATGCGAATTGATTCTTCCAATTTTAATCCGGTTATATTTTGGGCATTTGGTATACAAAATGTAGCGCTCAATTATCAAACAGTTGATACAGCACTTCAAATAAATTCGGCAATGTTTGAACAAAATGGTGGATGTGGATATGTATTAAAATCAAGAGTAATGCGCGATAAATCTCATATGATGTATGGTCGATTCAATCCATGGGACAAAGAATTTGATGGTTTACATACAATCAATTTAACTATAACAGTATGTGTTCATATATTTAATTATATACCAGACAAAACTTTAACAGGATTTTATTTTTAATGTTTACCAGATAATATCTGGCCAATATGTTTGTCCAAATACAAATACAGGAAGTCCACAGGTTGAAGTAGAAACAATTGGAATACCGATTGATTGCAATAGACAACGAACTAAAATTGTACAACGTAATTCGCTGAATCCTATTTGGAATGACACTTTTCGATTTCGGGTATATATTCATTGTATTAATATTAAAATTCAATTATCATTTTTTTTTCATTAACTGAAATGCAGGTAAAATTTGTCGATCTAGTTTTTCTACGAATAACCGTCACTGATGTAACAATGAATCAAATGGTTGCTCAAATTACATTACCAATGAAATGTTTACGTCAAGGTTATCGACATTTGCGTTTAAGAAACGTTTTGAATCAAAATTTACCATTGTCTACATTGTTCATATATTCAAGCTATGAAGAAGAAGGTCTTGATATTCAATCAGATACATTGTTAGATCAATTGTCTAAGAATAATAAATTGTCGAAAATCGATTTGAATAAATTAGATTCGACCAAAATCGAACCAATTAGTACATCATCGGTGAAACGACGTATGTTTTTTCTAGTTGTTCATGGTGTTATACCTGAAGAATCATCGACCATTCTAAAAATAACACAAGATAGTACTGTTAATGACGTTATCTCACAAGCTTTGTCCAAAGCAAATAAACCAAACGAAAGTGTTAATGATTATGTTCTGCTCGAAGAAGTGGACAAAGGTTGGGAAAAAACACGTCCAAGTGATCGAAGTGGATTAACGCAACGAATTCTTGATCCAAATGAAAGGCCATTAGAAGCACAGAATAATTGGAAAGGTGATGGAAAATTTATCCTAAAAAGATTAGCCGATGATCCAAGCACAAGAGCGTGGATGACAACAATTCGATCTGCTTCTGCGCATAAAGAAAATTCTCATTCATCTGAAAAGGAAATTTCCGGTGATTGGGAAGACAACAAACGAGATGAGAATGAAACATTTTTAGTTTGTATCTATAATGTTAGCAAAGATCAACCATATACAATATTGAAATCATTAGTGAATAGTACAGCACAGGATATTATTCAACAGGCATTACATAAAGCACATCGAAATGAAGATTCGAAAAAATTTGTACTTGTTGAAGAGATTGAAAATTTTATTGATACTCAGACAAGTGAACAAAAATCGAATAAAAATTGTGTAAGTTATCGTCGTGTATTAGATGATGATGAAAATATTTATAATGTACAAACACAATGGAAAAATAAGGGAAAATTTGAATTAAAATATCATTCAGATATAACGGCTAATGATAATACTGTGATGAAAATGTCATCATCATTATTACGTCAAAATCCTAGTTATTCAATACAAATGAATACCCGTGATTCATTGAAAAAATTATCACGAATTCATCGTACTTATTCAAAACGTTTTCAACGAAAAGAATCTGATGATTCATTACAACGATCAACAATAATAAATCAAGAAAGATCATCGATGATAACAACAAATCCAAATATAATAGCAAATATGAATGATCAATCAAGACAAGTACATAGTGATGGTGAATTATCATCAGATATTGATGAACGTATTACAGGAATAAGTGGTAATTTAAATGAAACAAATATAAGTTCATTTAGTCGATTGAAAAGACTTTCAATGAAACGATTAAAACAACTTGGCAATATCAGTAAATAATAATAATAATTTTTTTTATTTATTTTTATAAATAAATGAATAGT
>ERZ500997.640-NODE-640-length-9898-cov-6.071218_pt1 | contig 9898 bp, 13 predicted proteins | sample MGYA00248826_ERZ500997 | MGnify/ENA primary metagenome ERZ500997 (study PRJEB25958, sample SAMN03398524) | human skin metagenome | study: EMG produced TPA metagenomics assembly of the Human Skin Microbiome Metagenome (human skin metagenome) data set.
CAAATTAATTTTTTCCCAGATGCACAGGATGTATTGCTAATTCTATCGGATTTAATTGTGTTTGCTTATTTCTTAATTACAATGATAATCATCTTTATGACGATTCTTTGATCGGGCAAGAATTAGATTTTTGTTTGTAGCTTTTTCATATCAATTTGTATTATCGTTGTTATTTGTTGTTACCGTTGTTGTTGTGGTTGTTGTAGATTTTTGATCACACGGAAGAAACAAAATACAAAAGAAATTTGATGATAAAGAAAAAAAATGATTATGTAGGAAATGGCAAAACGATAATGACGGACTGACATAACCTAACCTTTCTCTCTCTCATTCGCATGTCAATGACTTTTTCTTTTTAAAAAAAATCTTCAAAGGTTTCTTTTCATTTTGATTTTTTTTTTCTTTATTTCGATTCATTCTATTGAATCTATTTGGTACTGGTTATTCATTTCTTGTTTTCCTAATTGAATATTTTTGAATATTCAATATTGAAAATACAAAATGAAACTGCTTTTTTTCTGATGACTAATTATCCAAACGATTCCTAATTATTAAAATGATGAACAAATGATGTATGGAGAGAAAAAAATTTAATGTCTCTTTTTTCCATTCGTGCTTGGAATTAATTTTTTTTTCATTTTGCCTAGAATATTCTGTAGACTTAATTTTTCCCATTTATTTGATAATTAGTTTTTTTTATTCGAGAAAAAAACAGGCATAATTTCTACATTATATGATTTGATGTGCTCGATTTTTCATTCATTTGTTTGGGTTGCTTTGATGACATTATTATCATACGGGAACAATAATCATTTTTTTTGTCAAATGATAAAATTTAATGACTGAATCTAATTCGAATTGATATTTTTTTTCAATTTGATTTTAATGAAAAAAAATTCAATGTCAACACATTGATGTTGATGATTTTTATAATTATATTTGAAACATGTTATATCGATCCAAATCAAATTAAATTCAATAAAACTTTCTTTTTTTGTTGTTTATTAAAAATCTCAAATTGTTCCCAATTGAATTAGTTTGTTGTTTTTTTCTTTTGCAAAAGATCAAATTATTTGTCTGAAATCAAAATATTAATAATTAATTTGTATTAAGGGAAAATTGAAAAAAAAGAGATCAGAAAATTCGATTGATTGATTGATTTGGATTTGCTAGTTTTGATTAGGTCTGGTCTATATTAAAAAAAAGATTTGATTCAACATTTGATGTTCCGTTTGTTTTGATTTCCAATTTCCAATTTCGACCTCTATTCATTCATATCGTAATGTTTTAATCTACTTTTTTTTCGCTCAGTAATAATTAAATAGGAAATTGATTTTTTTTTCTTCTTCTTCACAATCTTCATCATCATCGAAATCAACAACATATATATCTTGTCATCTTTCTACAAACATCATTTTTTTTTTGTTATTCATTTTACACAAACGATGGTATGTTTTGGTTTGATATTGGCAAACTAAACACAGACACACAGGTACAGATAATAATTGACATTGGACATTGGACATTGGACATTGAATGTATGTTTTGAAATGAACGCATGGAAAAGAAAAATATATTTATCGTAGACAACTATAGATACATGGCCAGGTTCAAATAACTTCCTAGTGTTGTTGTTGTTGTTTTTGTTTGTTGTATAAAATGCATAAAATGTTAAGTCCGATTGAAAAAGATTTTTGTTTTTTGTTTTCTCCCCTGATGACCGTTTTTTTTCTGCTATGTAGTTTTTGAAAGCCACAAAAACTACATAATCAGTGATTGTTTTTAATCGAACATTACATAAAAAAATAAGAAGAAAAATAAAAATGGGAGAAAGATTGTAATTGAAATTGCGAGCAGAAAAAAAGTCACCATTTTTCAACTGGAGGGGAGAAAAAAAAAACACATAAATGGATAGATCGATTAATCCACATTGCTGTGTTTGTGTCCAAAATTTTGTTTTTTTATTTCTCTTGGATTTTTTTTTTAATATCATAAATTAAAATCTAACATAGCCTAGTCCTGATGTTGTTGATCTATCTTGTCAACACAAATTTGGCGACGATTAAAATGAAAGCATTTTTCATTCAACATTTAAATTTCTTGAGAAAGGAAAAAATTCTCTAAAAAAACTCAATTCAATTTGTTCGGCAACGATGAATCGAAGAAAAAAATCGAGCAAATATGGTCAATTTGTTGTTTTATGAAAAGAAAAATATCAAAAACAAGTTCGAATGTAAAATGGATGACTTTTGGCTCATTTAGTTCACTTTTTTTCATGTTTTGAATTGAATGTCACCGAAGAGAAATAACATTCAAAAAAAACGAAAGTAAATTCAAAATAAAGAGAAAATAACCGTACAATTTAAATGATCTCTTTTTCTCTCTCTCCTGTTCTCTATCTTTCGGTTTCTAAAGATTTTCTCGTTTCGGATCAAACCGTTCGGACCAAAATCAAAATTATTATTTTGCATTTTGTTATCGGTTTATTATTATTATAGTTTGTGAATGTCACCTGGACATTTCATTCACTAACAAATCATTGTTTTATGTGAATTTTTTTCAAAAGTTTTTTGTTAACCAAATTTACAAATCATCACTTTTTAACAAGGTTCCAACAACAGCAAAAGAAAAAAGGTTTATTTCATCTTTTTCAATCGCATAATTATAATTTTTTTTCTCCTTTTTTTCTTCTTGTTTTGTCAAGTTCATCATCATCATCATCATCATCATCATCATCATCATAAATTTCTGAATTGATAAGAATTGTAATATAAGAATCAAGAATTTGTAAAGGAATTTTTTTTTTTTCATTTTAATAATCGAATTTCAAATTTTTTTTCTTTTTCTTTTTCCACTGCGATGACTTTTATTCGGATGATTTTTTTTTTGATGATAGAAATAGAAAAAGTGAACGAATGATTGAATGTGAAAATTAATTTGTCCATCTTTATTTCTGCTTGTCTATTGTCGTTGTTAATGTTGTTGTTGTTGTTGTCAACAAAATTTTGACACGAACACTTATCTATTCGGGTAAAAGATGTCGATTCATAAAAGGAGCCTAGTTCCAAGTGTTTTCGCAATCCTGCCATCATCGTTATCATCATCATTTTCATTTTCATTTTCATGCTATTATTGTTTGATAATAATATACGGTATAGCATTGATTTTTCAACAGACAATAATCATCGATGCGGAAAAACAAATTGACACTGCCATTATTAATAATAATGTTACTGATGTAAAGAATTACGATTCCAATTATACTACCAATCATTCACAAACGTTGTCAAAATCATCATTGAATAACAATGAACAACAACAACAACAGCAGCAGCTGTATCCAGATGATCAAAAGTCTGGACAAAATATGGAACTGGTCGATCGTGAATTAATGTTAGTGAAAAATGTTGATCATTCATCTTCTCACTTTCGCATGATACCTTCTAGTTCTGTTATTTCTTCTCCTCCTCGAAAATCTAGAACTAAATCCCTTTCTAAACGTCCTAACCACCATAATCTTAATTTTCGAAGGAATCGTGACCGATTAAAATCATTTCCATATGCATATGCACATGGTCAAAATGTTCCTGAACCATATAATGTTAATATTCAGCCATCTCGTTTCCACTATCATTATCCTTATTCACCCTCAAATCAGTATATTTCATATACAGATGATCCACATATTGTTCATTATTTTTCTCATCCTCGTTTCAGACCTCAAATTCGTATTATCGAACGACCATTGTTTATTGAAAGACGTTCAGATACCACCAGAGGAAAACTAGTATCACAAATAGTTAATCGAGCCAGTCAAGCGTTCCATAATTTGATCGAACATCGCCGCAATCGTTCCAAACCTAGATTAGCAAAATTTGTGAGTATTAATCCTAGCTACTAATAAAAGTTTTGTTTTGATTAATCTTTTAATCCATAACCAATCATCGCTTGTCAAATTACACAAATATAATAGATGAGTGAACGACGTTCAAGTGGAGGACGTTTGTTTCCTAGAGTTCGTGAACATTTTGTTCATCGTATTGAAAGTCGAAAACCTAGACCACCGGAACCACAACCACCTATAGAAATTGAACAACTGCCGGATATTCAATTCGCTGAATCACGCATCGATGGTAATGATACTTCCACTGGATCCATCAATGATCAAATATCACCATCATTGCCGGAATTCAATGATGATAGACCATTTTATAGGGAACCGAATCTTAATTATGAATTGGAAGGTCGAAAATTACGACAAGATATTGTGGACAAAGTTACCCATCTTCAAACAATTTTAGATACAGCCTTCCATGTATCACGTGAACGTCGTGATCTATTTCTTAGTCGTTTATTACGTAATACTAATAATCGTTTAGAAAGGGCCAAAAATCGTGCTGATCAAATCTTGAGCGAGGTAAGTAATAAGTACTGAATATCTTGAACTATGATTTTTTTTTCATTTACAAAAACCATAGCCAGCAACATCCGAATTGGCTGTCAAAACATTACATCATATTAACAGTGGCATCAACAATATGTATTTATTTTTACATAATTTGTTGAACAGGGTTAATGTATCGATCAAAGTGCAGATGAAAAATCCAGGAACAGAATCATCATCACCGAGTGATATCAATAATAATAATATCAACAACAGTAACAGCAATCATAATGGAACAACTAGTCAAACAAAAAATGATGAAAAAGATCAGCAATCAAAAGAAAATGAATAATTTATGTAAACAATTTGAAAAATATTGATTTTTATTTTTTGAAAAATATTGATCAAAAATAGATTTATTTTTTTTCGAAGAAAATGAGATAAAACTTAATTAAATTGAAGAAAAAACGAATTCGAAGAAATCCAATCGATAATCGAATAAAAAAAAAGATTAACAACATATGTGTTGAATGTCCATTCATTTTTTCTATTGTAATCATCAATTTATTTATTGAACGATGGCGGCTGCTGTTGTGGCCTGTATGTTATACAGATTGATTATCGATTTTACAGATGATGCTACTTCGGCTGCTTTATCAATAACTTTATTATAATTATATCGATTATTTTCATGATGATTAGTAGTAGTTGAATTGCTATGTTGGTAACGTAATGAAGGACGATTTTGGTATGAATGGCACAATTCATTCAGATGAATCACATTGCCCTGTAATAGTGTGAATGCCTGATTCAATTGTAATAGGTTATCCATATTTGAGGACTCTATTGACTTTAGAAAAAAAAGTTTGATTAAAATTTATGCTAATAAAAAATCTCATTTTTTTCTCTGTGTTGATTGTTTTTGCAAAGCTTTCAAAAACAAGAAAAAACATTTCATTTTATTATGAAAATTTGAATGCTTACCTCAGGAAATAAATTGATCATATCTGATACATAATTACAAATTCGTTCCGAACAATGATGGAATCTAAAATTAGAAAATAAGAAAATGTAAGTAAAAATTATTTGCGAATAAATAAATAGAAAAAATCTTTATGTAAAGCAAGCAGCAAATTTGGGTGACAAATTTTTTCCTAAATATAATTTTATAAAAATGCCTCACATACTCATTATGTTTCTCTTCTTTCGCCTTAATAAGCAATTCTTTGATTCCATTTGTTATAAATTCAATTTTCCTAATAACCTCATCTTTAGTCGGCAGAGTAGTTTTCGAGGCACTTGATTTCGAAAGACTTGTATTGGCCGAAATTGTTCCGGTTGCATTTGTATATGGCCGCATTTCATTTAAATTTGTCTGATTTGCCTGTGAAGGCTGTTTGAGTGTTGGAGCTGGTTGATGATGCTGAGAATGGGGTGAAGATGATGATCTATTGTTCGATGTTTGTTGCAATTGACTAGATAATGATGATGATGAATCAATAAGTGATGAATGATGAAGACGTTGATCGTTAAGATCATTGCTATTATTGTTACTGTTGAATATCATATTATAATTATGGGGTGATAAATTTCGTTGATTATTAGGATTATTATAGTTGATCATTGAATTTGAGGGTGATAATGATAAACCTGAAGGTGATGCATGATTAAATGATACCGGTGATTTATTCATCATCGACATCATTGCCATCGATTGTGAAGAAAAATCGTTTGTAATGGTTGACATTGATTGTGGCCTTACACGATTTGTTGTTGGTTGATTATGCAGATAGGTTGCTATGTTATTATTACTGTTTAATAAGTCTTCACTACTTTCAATCAACATTGATGTACTTTTTGGTTCATTTATGATCAATGATGATTTCATTGAAGGATTAGCGGATGATGATGATGGAGTAAGAATGAATTGTCTGAGCTGAAGATTTTCAACGGCTAATTTATCCAATTTTGTTTGCAAACGATTAAGTTCCAATCGCATTGTTCTATTTTCGTTAACAAACGATTCCATCAATTCTGTAGACTTCACAATCTGCTCTTTTAAAGCATTATACTCAATGGTTGATACGTGATTAGAACCTTCTTGTACAATAGCTGTATTTGAAGATTTTAGCTGTGTATTATTCTGATTCTGTTTGTTTCGATTGTTGACAATAGTGTTCAATTCATTATCAAAATTGAGATCTTCATATTCTTCTTCTGATGGTACGGAATCATAAAGAGGTTCTGAATCATCGTTTTCGTTTTCATGGCCACGATTGCGATCTTCTTTACCCGTACTTTTATTATTCAAACTTCCAGATGAATATTGTATATTGTAGACACGGCGACGTACTTCATTGAGAACATCGACAATCAATAATGTTAATTCTTTATTGTTAAGTAGAGCCAATTTTTGTCTGCCTTGATTTCGTGTTGTAGAAAAATACTGATAAACAGGTAAAAATGGTATAATCAATTGCTGGTGAAGAATAGATAATTTTCCATTTTCGTTAAAATAATTTGCAAGAACGAAAGCATTTATTTCACGTCGATCCAGTTCATCGTAAACATCACGTGTTAATTCTTGAAATAATTTATGTCCTAATGATTGTAAGCTTTGATGGAGTTCATTGCGAAACACTTCGGTTGAATTTCTTGTTTCATTATTATTGTTACCATCATCGTTGATGTTGTCCAAATGATTTAACCATTCCGACTTTACATCTACGAATAGAAAATGCTCACCATTTCTATGATTAGGTTGACGACCTTGACAAATGAAACGTGTCAATGTATCCGTTAAATCGAACTGATGTTCAATTAATCGATAAAAAATGTCATGATATCCAGCATCACGTGCATAATCAATTGCTGATTTGTTTCGTGAATCGACAATTGTAGAATTTGCACCATAAGCGAGTAATAATTCAATCTGAGACATTTGGCCAGATCGTGCAGCCATATGAAGTGGAGAATTGAATTTCTCTGAGTGTATATAATTCCTGTGATGAAAATTAATTATTTTGATCAATCAACATAGATCAACAATACTTACGGATTAGCACCAGCAACTAAAAGTCTAAGACTTGTTTTAAGATTAGGTGTTCGTACACTCGAATGTAATTGTTCACTAATGTCAGCTTCGGATTCAACATCATCTTTAATACCATGCGATTTGTTCACAAAGGCAAAGGACTGATATTTAGCTCGAATAAAATCACTTTTATTTGGATGTAATGGATCATTCGGTTGTGGTTTTTTTCGTTGATGAATTTTATTATGTGTCGCTTGATGATGATTACCAGATGATAATACATGCGGATCCAAAAGTGTATGTTCCCAAATAGAATTGGAACCGCTACGATACAAGTCTAATACCATCTGCAATTGGGTTGATTTCCAATTGTTTGAATTTATTGGCTTGATTTGTGATATAATTCCTAAGCGATATGGATCAAAATATTCAAATAGAATCGCCAAAACAATTCGGATACTTACTTCCAAGGCTGCGATGTATGATGGCACAATGATCACATAAAAGAGTGCCATGATTGATTGAAGCCCAGGTTGGATCTGTGTTTTGAGTAAATCAAATGAAATGACCAATTTTAAAAAACAAAAATAATGGTATCGAAAAAAACTCACTTATTTGGCTACAATCGGCACAAACATCAATCTCATTATTAAGCATTTGGCTATATGTTGTTTTCGGCATTTTGGTTTTTAAATTTTCTCAAAAGAAAAAAATAATAAATGACTATCACGTGAATAATTAAAAATCAAAGCTACACATCATGTTGATGATTGTTGTAACCAAACGAATTAATAATAACTGAAAAAATTATATTTGGTATCACCATGATGGAACTTGTTTATCGATGATACCATGTTTGGAACATGTCTTCATCATCATAAATTTAATTCAAAGTATGAATAATTGATTCATGATTACAATGATAGATTGTCATTTTCCATCATCAATAGAAAAGTGTTGGAATCCCACAAACAAATACACTTGATTTTTTAATGTTAATTTTGGATTTCTATCAAGTCAATTTTTAAGATTCGTTCTTGTGTATCACACTAAACATCAATATTCAACAATCTTTATTCTGAAGCTTAAATTACATTGCCATATTTGTTATTCCATGTCTAAATATAAATACGAGTGTGTTAGAATAGTGAACTGTGTTGGGCGTGTCGAATCCTTTCACAACAGGATTTAAATATCCTGAATCGAGGTCACGTGATCATGTCGTAAAACACTGCCCTTTTTATTTTTGCAATGCACTAAAATTTATTGCTAACTCGGAACATTCTTTATGAATTAACCATTTTTTACGAGCATGCACGCTAAAATTTTTGTTGTATTTCCTTTTCTTCGTGAGCTCACACACGTTGTCATCGCGGTCTGAGTTTTTGGTTGTTTTTTTTGTATTTTGAATATAAATTTTGATTTTACATCAAATTAAAAAATGGTATGTATCGGATTTTTATCTGATTAAAGCTTTTTTAAACAAGATGGTCAAGTTTTTATCCAAATTCATCAATTCTTTTTGAATTAACCATTGTATTAATCCAAAATTGTCTTGTTTTTTTTTCCACAGACGAAACGTACCAAAAAGGTTGGAGTTGTTGGCAAATATGCCACCCGTTATGGTGCATCATTGCGTAAGATGGTGAAAAAGATGGAAATCACCCAGCATTCCAAATACACGTGTACATTTTGTGGAAAGGTTTGTTTGTTAAAATTTTCTGCAATATTCATTGTTTGATTAATCATATTTATCATAAATTCTTTGATTGTTTTCAGGAATCCATGAAACGAACTTGTGTAGGAATCTGGAAATGTAAAGCATGTAAAAAAACCGTTGCTGGTGGTGCATACGTATTTTCTACAACATCGGCTGCAGCCATCCGATCGGCTATTCGTCGTCTTCGTGAAACAAGAGAAAATTAGATCAATTTCTAAATGATGGATTCTGTGTTTTGTATTCTGTATTTTAGACATTGAAAATCTTTTTTTTCTATAATAAAATCCGATGAATAAAACTTTTGAATCCAAAATTTTGACAATGGCTAATTTTGATAATTGCTTTAGAAAAAACTTTATTTTCAAAATCAATAGGTGGCGTTAAAATGGTTGGAATATTCTTGTTCGGTAATAATTCCATCATGTCATATATCATCATCATCATATCGAACATTATATAATGTCAATAATCAACGATTAATAAAAATAAGGATTCTGTTATTAATAGAAAGTTATAGCCATATACCACAAAAATAGACAAAACAATCAAGGTGTGGTCGGAATTTGTTTTTTGTAAATCAATGTGAATTAACAGCGATTTTTTTTCTATACATGAAAAATTTGACCAAATAACCAAAAGAATTCGGTTAATCATAATAAGTTTTTTATTTATTTATTCATTTAGAAAACTAATGATAACTTTCAATTCAAGAAGAATGAAGAATAATTTGAAAAAAAATTCATTATACGCCCACACTGTA
>ERZ500997.641-NODE-641-length-9885-cov-5.316989_pt1 | contig 9885 bp, 5 predicted proteins | sample MGYA00248826_ERZ500997 | MGnify/ENA primary metagenome ERZ500997 (study PRJEB25958, sample SAMN03398524) | human skin metagenome | study: EMG produced TPA metagenomics assembly of the Human Skin Microbiome Metagenome (human skin metagenome) data set.
TTCTTCAATAAAATTGATTGATTATCAATAAAAAAAATTGTTTTTTTTGGGATTTTTTTGTTGATAAATTCTGACTTGAATTTGGAAAACGCGCGCCAAAAAGATTTTCAAATTAAAATCATTGATGCTATCGTCGATTATGGAAAACAAAACTATAGTTTTGTTTTCCATCTGTTGCACTCTTCATTCCACGTTTTTTTTGTTTCTTGCATGATAAACATTCATTCGATATTGTTTTTTGTTATTCTTATTCGATTATATTTTTAGTATTGCTTTTATCGAATTGAATTTGATTTTTTTGAAAAAAAAATATTTGTCATAGGAAAATTATAAATTAATGGAAATTGGAAATCAAAACAAATCAAATCATCAGCACAACAATTATTGGAAGGATGTTGAAAATAAAAACAAAACTGGCTGATGAAGATTATGATCAAAAATGGAAATAAAATTGATCAGAATTTAGAAGATACAGAAAAACAGGATGCCGATGGATATGGATTGGAAAAATATTTATCGTTAATATTATCAAGATTTTATGGAAGGTTAAAATATTTGATGGAAAAACATATATAAACTCGATCAAAATTGACAAACATTGGTTGGAAATTGATGGAACTGGTGGCATTGGTGGTAATGGAAATATTAATAATTGCATTGTAATTTTGATGTTTTTAAATGTGAATAAAAAGTGTTGTGTTTGATATAATTAACATCGATTATGATGATCAAAACAGTGGATAAAATTGTTGATATTGATATATTTCAAGATGTTTTCGGTTCAATCGATAAAAATTTTATTAAATCAATCGTTTCGATTGCAAGTCTTTTTGAGGATGATGGCAAAAACTTTTTGATGATGACAAAAGATTCTACATTTGCTTATGGTGACCAAATTTGTAAAATGTTATCGTTAAAACATGATTCATCCAGACCACAACCAATTTCTTCATTGAATGATATGAAAATCATTCAAGTTGATTCTGGTGACAATTTTGTTGTTCTTCTCACTGATGATGGTCTTGTTTATCTAGCCAGTAATGATGATGTCTGGGATACGAAAAAAACATTTAAATTAATAACCGTCAGTAATGATGATGATCGATTCAAAATGATTGCTTGTGGAGAATCAGATTTTCTATTGTTGCGACAGGATGGTACTGTTTTCAAAAGTTGTGACAGCTCTAACGATTCCGAAAAATCTCGACCAAAACGTATTGAACCTGTTAAAAATTTAAAAAATGTAAAACTTATTGCTTGTGGAAAAAATCATTGGTTTGCATTGACAAAAAGAGAAAAACTTTATTTATGGGGAAAAAACTATTATGGACAATCAGATCTTGATTATTGTGATGATATTAGTGATATTAGTGATATTAGTGGTATTAGTGATATTTCTCTATCCCAATCAATGAATGTGGTGCCTAGCCACGACCATTCTGCAGATATTTGTTTCATCTGTTGCTTTGTTGCCAATACATGTATTGGAGCATCTCATTCTTGACATACACTCTCTCTCACGATCATCATTGGTTTGAAGCGAGCCTCTTTTTCTTGTTGTTGCATTCTTGTGTGTTGTGATGGACGACTAGTTGATTTTGTCCGTTGTTGTTGTTGTTATGATCGTCGTCGTCTTTGTATATGCTTAATGTGGATGCTTCTATGTTTTCGATAATTTGGCTCATCTTTTCGACGACGACAACGATTTTGACGATGATGGTGATGATGGTGATGATGAAGAAAAAGATGATGCTCAAGATGTGAACAACAACAACAACAATCAGAGGATATTGTTTTCACAACAATATTATTAGACAATAGAATCATCCATTCTCCGCCATATGATCACCATTTTCACAATCTTATACTCATCAATGATAAACAACAATTGTGAAAGCCAACTTGAAATAACGTCATCCAAACCAAAATTCTTGATTCGATAAGTGTGTGCCAAGCAAGATAAACATAACATATTCAATGCTGTGATCATTGATTGCTTTAACCAACAAAATAGTGAACAAATAACCAAACAAGTGAAAATATCATCATCACACTGTTTCTCTATGGTAATGAATGTGTTTTTTGAAATATTTGATAATCATCTGTAATCTGGATTGCATCAAACACACATAGCACAAGGTCACTATCACATGCTATTAATTAATTGATTGATCAATACTCATCCGATTGATGGACAGCAAATAAACTTTGATAAATTCCTAGACAGACAAAACAAAAAGATCAAACATACATTAGAGAAAAAGGTGAGGTTTTGTTGTGGGTAAAATTTTCTGCCGCATCATTAGCATGAGTGACATTTTGGTTGGAAAATGTCAATTGTCTGATGGACCATTTCTTCACTGTCTGGGCTATGATGGAATTTTGACATTTGCTTTGATCGACAAGAATTTGTCAATTTCATTTGCAAATAGTTTTGCTTCTGTTTATCATCCATTCAGTATGTGATATGCAAAAATGACTGAGAAAATGGAGAAAGCAAAACAAATTATAAATAGCATAGACTAGAACAACCATGTATGTGTGTGGGTGGATGGATGCAGGATGCAAAGACAAACGGAGAATTTCAAAGTTACAAACAAACATTCTCTCTTCTCTGAAATGACTTGTGTGCTGTGTGTGTATCGGCATTCTATTCTAAATTGGAAATTGGATATGACAGTGGGTGTATCATGATTAAAATATTGATATTGGTTCAATAAACAAAGTGACGTGTTTGATATTTTTTCTTTATTCCCAACAGATTTTCGATTGTTGAATGAAACAATGGTGCCATATGGAATGAGGAATCAGAAATGGCTTAAAGCAATCTGCTAGTGCAAATGAATGCAATGAATCAGTACAAACAAAAATGATAAATAGATTAACTATTATCGAATGAATGACCATTTCCTCAATGTTTCTCGACACCAAACCAAACCAAAACACTATGCTGCTCGATTGGATTCCAATACCAAAGTACAACTGATTGCCACGTCTACTCAACAATTTGCCTCACTCAATTCTATTTGCAACCGCACCATGCATATTGTCTTTCGAAATGATGATACCTCTCTTACGACAATAATATCCCATTTGCCTTTGTATTGATATTAACATTGACCATAATCATTATCATTATTATTGATGATCCGAAGTTCACAAACTGGTCCTGCCAACACAGGTCCAATCAATTCAAGACTGGAGTCGAATGCCAACAATACCAATAATGGCGGCGGAAGCGGTAATCACCATCATCATTTCATCCATCATCATAATAATCAACATCATCACCACAACCAGCATACCATTCTGCTCCATCCTCACCAACAACAACAACCACAACTATCGCATCATCACCACTCACCGCAACAGCAACAAAGCCAATCACCGTCCCAACAAACACAACAGCAACAAGGCAAATACAAGCGTAATGTGTTGGAACAGATTCGCAATTCATTGAAGCCGTTTGCCAATGCATCGGATTGTGGTGGCCATCGAAGTGGCCAGCCGCAGCAATCGTCATCTCCGCTGCCGTTGGTGCCGCCGCCCATGGTGGGATCCAGTATAAATGCCAATTACCATCATGATAATCATGCTCATCATGGCTATCATGGCTATCACCATCAACATAATAATAATGTCCACCAGTCCAACAACAACAATATCTACCCACAACAATCATCCATTCATGGAGCGAAACCGCTGATGAACAACAATGATCATCAACCAACAGCGACTTTGTTGAACGATGGGAATCGTCAGCAGAAAATCAAACGGGTACTTGAAACTGGTGGTTCCGAGGTAAGATTGGACTGTTATGTTTGTTATTGTTATTGATGATGATTGTTCACTAGGCTTTGCTTTCAATGATGCAGGATAAACTGAAAGGTGGTGCAGAAATGGAATCGAACACCAATCATCATACTTCATCATCATCATCATCATGTCATTATACTCATCATCATAAAGTACAACAACATCCTATTGTGATCGATCAACAACGTATACAACAACAACAACAACAGCAATATTCGCATAAAGTGATCAATAAAAAATCATCATCATCATCGGCATCCACAATCATGATGACCACCATGTTTGAATGTTCGGATGCACAGAGTTTGTACAGCGGGGCGACTAGTGAGAAAAGTGCATCCAGTTCAGTGCGATCCGACAGTCCAATTGTCATGGTTAACGGTGCTAATCATAATAATAATAACGCTATCCTTGCCGGCAATCATCATCATGCCATTGTTGCCAATCATCACCATCCTCATCAACAGCCGCAGCAACAACGAAGCAACAGTAATGGCAGCATCCATCAGATGTCATCGCTCGATTCGATTTGCTATTCCTCATCTTCATCCGGTCTCTGTGGTCAATCTGGTGCTGGTCCGCCTCCACTGCCTCCACCATTGGCCACACAGGAATCGCAAGCATCTTCCAATTGTTCCAGCCTTCATAATGTCCTATCACCTGCAACTCAATACCATAGGCTGCAACAACAACAACAGCAACAGCAGCAGCAACAACAACAACAACAACAATCATCTTTTGTATCGACTAATCGTCAAGCTGCGATCAATAAGCCGCAATCCATAGCCAATGCAACTTTTGCACACCGTGTATTATCACCAACGATTTCAGCAAATTTATCTGCAGGGCCGCCACCACCATTTCGACCGACCGATCCATTGCCGCCACCCCCATTGCCACCACATAGACCAACGTCGAATTGTACAGTTGCACCACCTCCTATACCACCATCACAGCCGCATCCATCTGCAACGTTATCTTCATCTGAATCATCTTCATCGAAAGCGAACGAAACTAATTTGATGCAGATCAAAAATTACATCACCAATCAGATGGCCACGATATCTACCATAGCATCCGGCTCAAACACTGTGTCATGCAAGAATCAAACTGCCTCAACAACATCCACCACTGTGACCAGTACCCCGTCGTACACGGTGCAGTGTCGTCCGAACGCATTCAGTTATGCCTCGTCTGCATCCTCATCATCACCGCAACGTGGTGGCAGCCCGATTTCATTTGCAAATTCCAGATTCACAGCTGCAGCAGCCAATATAGCATTCAATTCGATTATTGGAGCAGCCAGTTCATCAGCTACATCCACAGCTCAATCCACTGTCACTAATTCCACGACCGGTTTGGTTTCCCAGGTGACGCAAAAATTACACAATCTTAATATGAATTCAGTGGCCACCGCTCATACAGGCAGTACTAACAGTTTGCTATCGGCCTATTCCAGTCAAAGTTTTGCTCATAGTCCACCGCCGTCGTATGCAGCGTCAAGTAGTTCGGGCAGACAATCGCCAACACCCACTATCAGTTCGAGTTCGGATTACGCATCCATTCCGGTGTTGTCACCACCGCCCAAGACGCATCGACAAGATCAGTCGCAGCAAAATCAATCGGAATATAATCATCGCAAGTTATCGTCGCCAATCTCATCCACATCATCGATAGGTGTTCATACTCAATCGTCGACATCGTCATCGACGAATCGAAGAGCGCAGCCATTGCCGCCGCAATCGGAAACAGCCAAACATTCTTTGCAACCGTGGTCGGCCAGACAAGCCATATCTCAATCGCCGATCATAATGCAATCAGTCAAATCACAACAGGTCCAGAAACCGATATTGCAGACAGCCGTTGCACCGACGTTGCCGCCAATCAATGTCAAACTATCGATAGTATCATCCCAATCCACCTCGATGTCCATATCGACAGTGATGTGTATGAATCAGAAAACAACACCCACCGGTATAGCGACACAGCCCAAAGCTCCATTAACTTTAGCTCCTTCGTCATGTGGTTCGGCTCATGTGGCTACACCCGCCTATACGGCATCCTGTTCATCAGTATCGCCCGCTTCAATGTCATCCTCATCAATGTCTCGATCATCGTTATCGACAAGTAAAAATCCGCCTCCTTACCCAAGCGGATCCATGGCCAAAGCAAATCAACCACTTCCCCTACCGCCCTCTTCATCGTCATCATCGTCATCGGGCCATCATCAATCATCGACGACGGCCAACAAATCGGATACAGGATATCATGCCGCTCCACCACCACCTTATTCATCTGCCGTACAACAGCAGAATCAAAATCGAATGGCGGCACTGTCATTCTCCAACACCAGATTGATGTTGTCCACTCAAAGTTTGGATTCGCAGACGCAAAGTTCGGATATGTCATGTAAATCGCCCACACCACCGCCTACAGCGGCTGCAGCAACATCATCGGCGGCAGTGTCGGCACCGCCTCCTCCGCCACCTCCCCCTTATTCCTTGTCAGTCAGTCAGAACGATTCGATAGCGCAAATCTTATCCGGTCTGAGTAATGGTTCCAGTAGTGGTGGTGCTACTGCAAACAACAATGTAACTAATGCGGCAATACAGGTTCCAACAACCGATCCACCAAGCTATGCATCGTCGATGGCAGCACTAGCAGCACAACGTGTTGTTTATAACAGTAATGTCACTGGAAATGGTGCCAATTGCTCCACCTATGTTCAATCAGCTACTGGCATTGCGGTGGCCACAACCACAACCAGCGACCATGTTTCCTCATTGTGTAATTCATCTCAAAACTGTGATCTGGTCAATACGGTGGAAAGCATCTGTACATCGCAGATTAGTGCATTACAAGGTGGCACATCATCATCACCTGCCACCGCAGCGGTTACTGCTGTTTCAACTGTTTCAACCGTAGCAGCTAATCGACGTATTGGCTTGCCGCCATCCGGTGAATCTGCACCTGGACCACCTCTACCGCCCAAGCCAAACAGCAGTAGCAACAACACCAGCAACAACAACAACAACAATAATAATAATAATAATAATAATACTCACGCTAATCATGCACCTCCTATACCACCTTCTCTTTCGCATCTGCACGGTGGCCATTTGCAATCGTTGACCACATCGGATAATGTCAGTGGTGAAGATTATGAGTTGGATTCGTCCACCTATTCGACTACCACCAATGAATCACTATCGGCCTCCATCTACGGCCAACAACCGTTTGCCAAGATGATGGCCACCGGATCCACAACAACATCAAGCCATGAAAATAGTGCCAGTTCGACTGCCACATCGATTGTGAATGTGAACAACAACAACGATAATGATAATAGTGATGATTGCCAAACTTGTCAGCAACAATCGAGCAATGGCAGTAATGGCAACACTTGTGATCTATGCAAACAATGTGATGATGATGGCAACGATGGTTGCCGTGATGTGTTCGAACAAACCGAGGATGGCAGCAACAAACGTACCCATCAATCGCCCATTCCTACGCGCAAGAATCTGTCGAAAGCCAAGGAAAAAGAAAGACGCGAATTCAAAGTGCGAAACTATTCGCCGGCTGCATTCAAATTCTACATGGAACAGCATGTGGAGAATGTGATCAAATCACAGCAGCAACGAGAAAAGCGTCGTGAGCAACTGGAATCGGAAATGAAAAAGGCACGTCTGTCCGAAGAAGATCAACTGGGCCTGAGACAGATGCTCTATCAGAAAGAATCCAACTATATACGGCTGAAACGGGCCAAGATGGATCGTTCCATGTTTTCCAAAATCAAAACCATCGGTGTGGGCGCGTTCGGTGAGGTGGCACTTGTTCGCAAATTGGACGCCAATGTTCTCTATGCAATGAAAACACTGCGTAAAGATGATGTGCTCAAACGTAATCAGGTGGCTCATGTGAAAGCTGAACGTGATATATTGGCGGAAGCCGATTGCGAATGGGTGGTGAAACTGTACTACTCATTTCAGGATGACAAACATCTTTATTTTGTTATGGATTACATTCCTGGGGGCGATCTTATGTCATTGCTCATCAAAAAGAATATCTTTGACGAACCGTTGGCCAGGTACGGGACCAACAGATCTTTTATTTGGCATATATTTTCATTGATTGACTTTTGTTTTGCGAATAGATTCTACATTGGCGAATTGGTTTTGGCTGTAGAAAGTGTACATAAAATGGGTTTCATTCATCGTGATATTAAACCGGATAATGTGCTCATCGATAAGGATGGCCACATCAAGCTGACCGATTTCGGCCTCTGCACTGGATTCCGTTGGACACATAATTCTCGCTATTACCATGATCGTGTCGACTCAATGGATCTAGAGGAGGCCAGACAGATCAGTTCATACGATTGTAATTGCAAACTGGCCAAACCATTGGAACGACGAAAACGCCGCGAACATCAACGCTGTTTGGCTCACTCGTTGGTCGGTACGCCCAATTACATTGCACCCGAAGTGTTGGCCAAAAATGGCTACACTCAACTGTGTGATTGGTGGAGCGTAGGAGTGATACTGTATGAAATGGTGGTGGGACGACCACCCTTCTATGCCAACACTCCCGAAGATACTCAATTAAGGGTAACCATATTGATGATTAGTGTCAAGTGTGAGACATTCTTTGATTCTTTGATTTTTATTCATTCTTATAAAGGTGATACGTTGGCGGGAATATCTCCAGATCCCCACATTTATATTGAACAAAAGACTTTCGGATGAAGTGATCAAATTGATTGAGCAATTATGCTGCGATGAAAGCGAACGTCTTGGACGTAACGGTGCCGAAGAGATCAAGCGGCATGCATTCTTCAAGCAAATAGATTTTAGTGAAAATCTTCGTGAACAGCCAGCGCCATACGTGCCAGAAATCAAATTCGATACGGATACATCCAATTTTGATCCAGTCAGTCCGGATCGTTTACATTCGATCGATGCCGATGATTGTATCAGCATGAATTGTTTCAATGAATTCGGTGATAAAATGACCAACTTGGATCACCGTAACAATAACAACAACAATAATGGCAAAAACAAAGCCAAATCATCGCATCCGGATCATGCGTTTTTTGAATTTACGTTCCGGAGATTTTTCGATGCCATCGAACCGTTTCGTTTAAGTAATAATGACGGTCACCACCACGCTGGCCATTCTCATCACCACCACCATCATCATGCCCATCACCACCATCATCAGACCGGACAAGTGGATGGGCAATCCTCCAATCATTCATCGCCGAGAAACGGTGCTGCTGCTGCTGATTGCAACATTGACTCGAATGCTAGCGAAACAGCAAGTGATTATGAAGAAGTGGTCATTATGACCAACAACAATAATGATGAAGAGAATGTGTTGATCGCATCATGCCTATCATCGCCGACATCTGCCCCAGTCGAACAAATCAATCCCAATTGTGCAGTAATGAAAAACAATACCAATGCGCTCGATTCGGATTCAGATTCAATCACCAAATCGACAACAGCAGCATCATCACCAATCGTCAATGACAAGGCAACGGGCAAAGATTGCGAACAAAACAAATCATCCAATGATGAACAGGGTAACAATCCGGTGTTTGTTTGATAGAAATACAATATTTGAAAAATCAATCATCGATCTCGCCAACCATTCTCAACCCAATAATCGGCAAATTGAGCAACAAGCCATTCACAATGTGATTGATCACTCACTCATGCTATAATAATATTTATTGAATCACCACCATTTTGTTTAATCAACTATCAATCTTCCATTGCATCTGGCCTGTACATATTTATTGTATCAAAGACAAAATGCCAATTACTTACTATATTCTGTGACTGAAATGGACAACCACATCCATGCAAACATCCTCAAATCTCAAATTAACTATAGTTTTTTGCTTGATAAACTCCTTGAATCGGTCCATATTAACATTGCTTTTTGCTCGACATTCAACTAAGCCAAATACCAGAGTTCAAATACACTTGCTATACAAATCATTATTATTATTTTATTAATTTTTTTCTATTTTGTAATTTTTTCATTTTTGTAACAAACAAA
>ERZ500997.642-NODE-642-length-9872-cov-6.928899_pt1 | contig 9872 bp, 11 predicted proteins | sample MGYA00248826_ERZ500997 | MGnify/ENA primary metagenome ERZ500997 (study PRJEB25958, sample SAMN03398524) | human skin metagenome | study: EMG produced TPA metagenomics assembly of the Human Skin Microbiome Metagenome (human skin metagenome) data set.
ATTATCTTTATTTTAAAAATCTCGACCTTGAATTACGTTTTGCTTCTATTTCAAAATATGAACCCCCATAATGATTATGATATTGATCGAAAACGAATAAAATCAAGATAATACAAAAAATTTTATGGCAGCTATTTTTGTTGAATGTTTGTTTTGTATCCTCTCGTCGATAATATTTTTTGATTATAATGTTTTTGCTTGAAATTTTCATGATGAGCGAATATATTGTCAATATCTGCATATAGATGTGTATGGCATGACAGGAAAATCCATATCCATTATGCATCATAGATTCATTCATCAATCAATTGATGTGAATTTTTTATTATCTGTTTACGCGTTTTCAACACACCAGTGCGATTTTTTTTCCTTTTTAACCACATAAACACAAATAACTTTTGTTCAGATTCAACCAAAACCATGAATGATAAACATCAACGACAGGATCGACTTTCAATATCATGTATGAATCCTGTGTTCAAATCAATACCTGCCAAAAATGATGAACAATTAGAATCACCGAAAATAAATGAAATTTCGATTGCATGGAAAAATCTAAATTATGAAGTTGCCGACAACTGGTTAAGTTTGGATTGTTGTGGTGATCGTAAAATTATCATTAATCGTTCGAATGGCCATCTACGTTGCAATAGTTTGAATGGATTCCTTGGTCCAAGTGGTGCAGGCAAAACCACACTGCTTAACTGTCTAAATGGTACCTTTTATTCGTGCTTGAGTGAAGATTCGGAAATTCATCTTGAAAAATCATCAAATCGTTCGATTCGTTTTATTGAACAACATGTTCATGAAACAATTATTGGCCGTATGACTGTTCGACAAATATTATACTATGCATTTCGTTTTAAAAATCCAGGCCAGAAAAATAAATTCTTCCAGCATACACAAGCTGTTTTGAAAGAATTACTGTTAGATGAAACGATATTGGATAATCCATTCGAAAATTGTTCCGGTGGTGAACAACGTCGTGTGGCCATTGCTCAAGAATTAATGTCGTTGAAAAAGCCAACATTTTTATTCATCGATGAACCGACTACTGGTCTGGATAGTCATGCAGCATTATTGGTTATGCAATGTCTTCGACGATTATTAATCAAAAATCGAATGACAATTCTATGTTCAATTCATGCACCTAGCTCAGAGATAATGACCTTATTTGACAAACTATATATTCTAGCTAAAGGTGGTGTTTGTATCTATTCGGATTCACCAGATAATCTCCGCCAAAAGCTCGAAAAAACAATTGTTGATGCCGAAATTTTAAGAATGCTTGAAAATCTTGAACAACCGCCTATTGAAGTTTATCTTAAAATTGCTTGTCTAGGTATGTTTTCTTTATTATTGATGCATTTTTAATTTTAAAAAATGAAATTTAGGCATTAACGATAAGAGTGTGCGAATGCTGGCCAATAAAACTTTGCTTGAAGAACAAGGGCAATTACAAAAGGAAAATGAAAAAGTTTCATTAGAAAAATTACAATTTATGCAAAAAGGTGTTCAAAATGGTCGAAAAAATTTCTCAATTTTGGATTTTTATCTGCAAATATGTCGGATGTTTTATATCGTGTTTGTTGCCGAGTATAGAAAGTTATTTTTTCAAGCAATATTTTATACAACCATTTTTCTAGTTACAGCAACATTGTTTGATCACCGTATTGTTCAAGCAGACACTTGTTATCCATTGAATATGGATGACGAATCGTTGCATAATTTTACTTGTCGTGATCGACTAGGGGCTCAATCTTTTAGCGATGAATATAAGATTTATCAAGCATATTCGCTTACAATTATTGGTTTGAGTATTATATGCATATCGAGCATTTCATTCATACCAATTTTGAAAGTTTTCAAAAATGAACACCACAATCGTAAGTTTATTTTAAATTATGAAAATAAATTTTAAATACAGTTTTATACAAAGAATGGTATAGTATGGGAGTTTTCTATTCGTCATTCATTATTGTTCGATTTATTGAAATAAGCATAATGGCTGTTTATATGACTGCATCAATCTATTTCTTTGTCGACCACAGCTATGTCGATGATCATCACTTAAATTGGTCGAGATTTGGAAATTTTTTATATTTTATATGGATATATGCCATATATCTGCAAAGTTTTGGACATCTGTTTAGCTTAATATCACTGGGATATATAGAAGTTGCTATCCTTTGTGGCCTAACAATTGTCAACACTATGCAATTCTGTCTCGGTTATATGTTTGCTTTCAATGATAAAAACACAATACTTGAAATTATGTCGATTTTTTTGCCAGTTAAACCAATAGCAAACGGGTTGATTTATGCTTTTTATGGTATAGATCGATGTGATAAAGAGATGGAAATATCATTTGTTTTAGAAGATTTTGGTGTCGACCCATTGACTGTATATAATGATGTTCAAAAAACGCTTGCCATGATTGCTTATATTCGTTTGATAACATTTCTGATAATGATTCTACGTTTCAGCATACGAATACATCGAAAGACATTCACCCAATCATCTGATGCCGATTTAAAACCTATAAATTATTCGGAAATTTTTGAATTACCTAAAAAAATTGAAATTGATATGGATCGAATATCTCGTACTAAACATGATGATGAAATCGAATTCGAAAATTTCTCACGGGAAAAAATTATGATTGCATGGCGATCGGTTACATTATTTGCATCACAATCCATGCGAGAAATTCGTTCAATTCAGAATATTCAGAAATCGAAATTAATTCTTCGTGATTTAAACGGACAATTTCGATTCAGTACATTGAATGCATTGATGGGACCATCTGGCGCAGGAAAAACTTCACTGTTAAAAGTGTTGAATGGTCGATCGAAAACTCGATTGAATGTTGAAAGTAAATTTTATCTGAGTAAATTTACACCAACAAAAACATGTTATATTACACAAGAAGTTTCAGGCCATTTGATGCCGGGAATGACAGCAAAACAATTATTGATTTTTGCTTCACGACTGAAAAATGTATCCGAAGAAGGACAAGTCGATCATGAAAGTATTGCGTTAAACATCCTGAATGAATTAGATCTTCAAGAGGCAAGGGATACGATGGTCGACCGATGTTCCGGCGGTGAGCGTAAACGTCTAGCTTTAGGCATTGAATTAACAGCACTACGAATGCCGAATTTGATTTGTATTGATGAACCTACAAGTGGATTGGATTCAAATTCATCCGTAGTTGTTACAGATTGCTTACGTAAATTAGCACGTCTACATAATCTTTGCATTATTACTTCTATTCATCAGCCGAATACCGATGTATTGATGATGTTTGATGATGTATATGTCTTAGCCAAAGGTGGTGTTTGTGTCTATTCTGGTCATCCAAATGAAATACGACAACATTTATCACAATGTTCAACCAGCACTGATATTCATAGAAATTCGTTTCCTATTGAAGAATTGATAAAATATTCTTGTCTTGATCACACTGATTATCAAGTAAAAAATCTTGTAAAAGCAACAAAGACAAAAATTATTGAAGATATTAGTTACAGCCTGAATGACGAGACACAATTAGTCTTGGATGGCATACCAAATAATCGTGTTCGATTTTCATTACATTCGATCTGGATATTAATAATTCGTTATTGTTATTTTATTCGCGGATTTCAATGGATATTTTTATCAATCTTTCCATTATGTATAATGCTTGATGGTTTAATTATGGGCCTAATATTTGATCCAAAAATCGCTTTAGTGACCGGTTGCATAAATCTGGAAGATGATTTTAATAATACGTGCGCCCGTACTGAACAACAACGAACAGATGATTCGGATTTACGAACAAATTATACCTATACAATTACCCATGCGAACATGTTTCTCGGTCTGATTATTCTTCAGAGTGCATTAATGTGTTCGAAAGATTTCATTTATTTTCGTAATGAACATCGTAATGGTAAGACTTTGCCAATCATATTTCAAGATTATTTCATGATTTCGTTTCATGTTTGATATATTGATATTTAGGTTGGTATAGCACAGGTGCATTTTTTGTGATGAAAATGACAATTGAAATATGGCCCTTGTTGTTTTCATGTTTTCTCTTCGCTTATCAAATCAATATCTATGAAGTTATCCGTCCAAATATCTTCTATTGGATCGTCGGCTTATTCATATTAGGTGCAATGTCTTTACAAGGCGTCGGCTATTTATTAGCAATTTTAGCTTCTGGTGATTTTACTACACTCATTGCTTATTTTGTCGGCTTTAGTTGTGTTTCCGCATTGCTTAGCAATTCAGTAACACCGATACACCGTCTTCATTATATTTACGGATTTTTATCAAAATTTTTACCAGCTCGTTTTGTATTTGAAGCTTTGATTTTATTACAATATGGATTTGGTCGTTGTGAACGAAAACAATTGCAAATTATATTGTACAAATTACATCTGACACATGATCAAGATGATCTAACTTTCTGTATTTTAATGCTGATTTTCAACATAATCTTTTATCGTTTGATAGCATTTTTAGTTTTATGGATCACATCTAATCCATATCAGAATCGACGAAGTCGTGCCGATCGTATATTGAATCATCATAAAACATTAGCACCATCAAATGCAACAATACCGGGGCTGTCTTGTCATCAAGAATTCACTATTCATCGAATAGCCATCTAAGCATTAAAATATTTGTAATTTGACAATAAAATTTTATTATTAATGAAAAATAATATTAATATTTTTTATTTTTTAAATTAAGCCTTCACAGCTTCACCAAATTGTTCACAAAAAAACCGCCACCGGCAGAAGCAGGAATTATCAACATTTGGTCATTATAAACATCTACTGACAGTTATCAATGACTAATTAAACTTTAATTACAAAAAGAATATTCGTTCGGAATATGTTAGGGAATCTATATACTTGGGTGGTTATTATGATAGCACATAGGATTTTATTTATCACATTAACAGCAATTTTTGGTATAATTCGATTTATTCGCTACCTTTAGGCCATCATTAATTTTCTTGTAATTTTTTCGATTTTGTTCGGCAATAATCATTTTAGTGGCGATAATCATTATGTTATCAACATTGAAACCAGTCTTGCAACTAGTCTCTATGAATACACAATTCGGGCCAATTTCATCAGCCAAACGTCGGCCCGATTGTCGAGATAGGAATTTAAATTGGCCATCATTGTTAATGTATCGAAGATCACATTTATTTCCAATCAAAAGCAATGGAATCGGTTTGGAAACAGTATCTTCGATTGATGTCAGCCAATTTCGGACGTTGAGGAAAGTTTGCTCTTTTGAAACGTCAAATACCATACAAATAGCATGAACATGACGATAATAATTTCTTGTTATTGAATGATAACGCTCTTGACCGGCTGTATCCCATAGCTGAAGATCATAATATTCATTATCTACTTTAGCTTGTACTGTCTATAGAATGAATTTGAATCAATGATAATTTCAGTATTGGAAAATTTTTTAATATGTTCACCTGAAAATCAATACCAATGGTTGGACATGGATCAGATTGAAATATACCGTTACGAATGCGATTTATGAGTGATGTTTTACCTACAGTAGAATCGCCAATCATTATCAATTTGAGTGTTTGTTTTGATGTCGGTTGCCTTTGGGGTCTAGAAAGGATTCGAACTATTTGAATGAAAGGATTTAAATGAAAAATAAAACATCATTGTGAAAAAATAATGGAGTATAATAGATGAATAGTTATTTTTTCTTACCAATACAATCATTTTCATTAACAATAATTTTTTTATTATAGAAATTAAAGTGTTTTTTTTCATAACCATACCGATCAAGGATATCGTGTTTCACTTCTTTTACTACAAAATTACACAAAAATCAATATTTGTTATTCATTATCAATTAAAATGATTTCAATATATACAAACCAATATTTTCATTGGTTGATTTTATAATAAAATTTTGAATATCTTTATCAATAAATGAATGATAAGAATCATTTTCATGCTCAAGGCTATTTACGCTTTTGTTAGATAATTTATTCAAACGATCAGGATTTAAAGATTCATCATTTTCGAGGTAATTGAGGCTATTGTCATTGTAATGATTATTGTCAAAAGGATTATTGCGTTTTTGCTGTTGTTGTTGATGTTGATATAATGAATGAAATCGATGATGAACTTGATGATTTGGAATATGATGAATTAATGGTTCTTTTATCGGTATTTGTATAGAATTTTCGAGATGCTGATGAAAACAATCTTTAATTTTATCATCATCATCGTCGAATGATGTCTGTCTTTGAAATGGAATTGTTTTAACATTGTTCGGATGCTGCCGTAGCTTTTCACTGTTATTATCATTAAAATTTTCCGTCAGCAATTCATCTTGATTTTTATTATTATTATTATTGTCAATGGTGTTGAAACTTGAAGTCCGGGTAATCATTAAATCATGATTTTGAATCCTATTGCAAGATTCATTTTGTTTTGTTGACAAAGAATTCAAAGAATCCAAGACAAATGCATTTCGTTGATGAAAACTAAACAATCGGCGACGAATTTTAACATTATCGATTGATTCAAAACCAGGAAATTGTCGATCAATACTCAATGTATTGGCTTGAAATTGTTGTTCTAAACTGATGGATCTATTGACAAAATGATTATCATTAGTCTTATTAATGTATAATACAATCAGATAAAAAAATCACATAAAATATTATTTTTTTGTATTCCAAGGGTTCAAATCAAAAAAACGGAACAAAAAACAATACAATTCATTCAATGTATTTATGCGATATTCTGACAAAGCTCTCAACAATTCACTCATTTTGAAGTCAAATCTTTCCAAAACAAACTCTTCTCTCAAGTGTTTACATTTGATAAATGATTAATATTTCAATGGGAAAAACAGAATAAGTTGATTTAGTTTCGAAAAAAAATTACAATTATTAATTGAAAATGGAGAATTGACAAAAAGATTCATCGAACTGCAAAATATATTGAAAAAAATAATCTCATTTATGAACATCAGACTATTGACAAAAACATTGGACTAAAACATTATCATACCTTTGGGCATGGAAATATATTGCATTCCGTTTATTCGTTTTACGATTATTATTATTATTATCGACATGATTTAGCTCAGCGATTGAGATTTTGTTTTGGTTATAATCATCGTGATTGTCAACATCATTCGATTGGCTTTTTGATCGACATCGTTTATGATAATTTCGTTTTATTCTGTCATCATCATCATAATGATGACTGTGGCCAAATTCGGTTATTAATTCATGATGATGAGAATTTTGATTACAAATATTGGTCGAAAATATTTTATTGGAATTTTCGGAATATTCTTGATATTGTTGTTGATGATGAAAATGATTGGCTGCTATTGATATTTCGGTTTCATCTTTATCAATATAATTTATTCGTTTTTCGATCATCATAATCATTAATTTTGAATGAAATGATATCGCTTGGAAAGTCATTAGGTAATTTTTTTTTTGCACGCCATTTCATCAAATATTAAAAAAATTGTATTCTGTGTGCGTGTGCTCCTCTATGATAAATGTTTATGAATTTTTATCATCGATAATATTTATTTTTTACATTAAAGAATTGAATTGAGAAATAAATTTATCAAAAAAAAGTAGTGTTTGATTTTTTTTTATCTATTCTGTAATGAGCAAAAATAATTAAAACAAATTTTAAAAATTAATTTTAAAAACTTTGATTCATTTTTTCACTAATTAATTACATGGAATGTTAAAAATAAATAATTTAAAAAATAGCCATAAATATAATGCAATATGGAAAACAAAAAGTTTTTTCAACAATATGAAAGTTATAGTTTTTACATACGACCAAAGAAAAAACAACAAAGAATGATGAAATCGATAATGGCAAATTTTTTTATTATTTTGATATTGCCACATCATTTTGTATCAAATAAAAATTGAGATGAAAAACAAAGAATTTTTTTCGCCAGCCTCTTGTGTCTGATAAGTACATTACATCATCAAGTAAATGCATGAATATTTATCAAATATTTATTTAGTAAATAAAAAAAGACAATAATTTAGACAATGTGAACATGATTTTTATTTTTTTTGAATAAACCAAAAAGATGGAAAAATCGAAAAAGAACATTTAAAAAATTCTCATGAGAAATTAGGATACAATGCGAGCACCAATGTGATAGGCAACAAATGCATCAAATTCATCATGGCCAACATAGACATCAGCTTGACCATTTTTATCGACATGAATAGATTTTCCTGTACATTTATTATCGATAAGATTGCCACTGATTATATCACAATAGGTTCCAGCTGGTAGACCTGTATGCAATTTTTGTTGAAGATTTTTCTGATTTTTTTGCAAATTTATTGCAATAAATGCACGGTTGCCACGGCTAAATGCTATTTGATAATCACCATTATCCCACCAATTATGTACAGGTTCTTGACCAGCAATCATTCGAAATTTTACCATATTGTATATTTCACGCCATCGATGTTCACATATCCATTCATGATTACAAGTCATGTCCGGATTCGGATGTACCGAAAGAATATTACCATTTTTATCAGATGGTGGACCAACCCAATCATTGACATCTTTACCGTCCTATTATTAGAATAATAGAATTTGTTTATGTATAAATAAAGAAGTAATTGGTTGAATGAGAAATATATTCATTACCTTTATAATTTGATTCCAAAAATAACTGCTCATCACTCTTGGTACACCATAATTCCATGCAAGCATAAATGCAGTGGCAGCTTTTAACAATCGTCCTTCAAAACAATTAATATTGAAACCTAACTTTCCAGTATGGCCAACACGTAAATCATGGCTATCGATCATAACCAATGCATCACCACTGGGAACCAATCCCCATTCTGTTCCAAAATTTTTCAGCCAATGTAACGGATTGTTGCCACGAAAAACATTTGTGATTTCTTTATAAAAACGGAATTCAATAATGCGACCCAAAGATGTGTATTCATTCGAATTAATCCCATTTCCTCCATAATAAATAGTTTCATGATAAATAAATGGCTGAGAATTTTCCGGAAAAAATTCCTTGTTCAAATTATGTAGGCGAGAATAAATAGATCGAAGATCATCGGGCCATTGATGCGTAGAGGCATCCGAACGAAATCCTGCAACGCCAATATCAATTAAATGATTTAGAAAATCGACTTGTTTTTGTCGAACATATTCCGATTGTTGTTTCAAATCTCGTAAACCCGACAAACGACAGTTTCGAGCCTCCTTAGGATTTGTATAATCATGAATTTCTAAATCTTGTGTGGGACATGATTCGTGACCATGAAAATCATTCGGACCAAATGGTACTCCAGGATATTGTAAGGTATTACCATCATAATGATGACCATTTGTTCCCTTTCCTTTTATTTATGAAAAAAAATTTTAAAAAAATGAAAAATTGTTGTATGAATAAAGATAAAAAACATATCAAATAAAATTTTTGCTACCCACCTGATTGAGCACCAGTCATATGATTTAATACGATATCAACATATATACGAACACCGGCTTTATTGCAACGTTTTACCATACGACGGAATTGTTGTTCATCACCACTACGTGTTCGTATATCATAACTAACAGGTTGATAACGCTCATACCAAGGACGACGATCTAATATTGCATGTTCATTTACTGGTGAAACCTGTACACCACCATAACCATATGGACCAAGAAAACGTTCACATTCATCACCAATATCATCATATTTCCATTCCATTAAATGTGTAATGACACTTCGATTACCAATGAAATGTGGATTGCGATATTTGCTATCAACATTAGTAAAAAATGAACATACAAACAGCGTTAACA
>ERZ500997.643-NODE-643-length-9870-cov-6.423026_pt1 | contig 9870 bp, 3 predicted proteins | sample MGYA00248826_ERZ500997 | MGnify/ENA primary metagenome ERZ500997 (study PRJEB25958, sample SAMN03398524) | human skin metagenome | study: EMG produced TPA metagenomics assembly of the Human Skin Microbiome Metagenome (human skin metagenome) data set.
TAAAAACAAAAACAAAAAAAAAAAAAAACGAATCATATATAAGACACTCAAGGAATAACTTTTTTTTTAAACAAAAAAAAAAAAATTTCCATTTTATTTCAAGATAATACACGACGATATCGACATTATCAGTTTCGAACAGGATGAAAATAGTCAATGTTTGAATAATAAAACAACAACAACGAAAAAGAAAAAATGCTGATAATAATTATAATAAATGGCTTCTTCTCTCTCTCTCTCTCTCTCTCTTTGTAATTATCATGATCATCATTAAGAAAACCAACATCGCATCATTTACAGAAAAACAATTTTCCAAAACTAATTAGTGTTGTTGTTGTTGTTGTTGTTGTTGTACATCATTAAGTTAATTCTTTGGAAACGAAAGAATTACACAGAATAAATCATCAGTGAAATTTTTTTTTCCAAAGAGAGAAAAAAATTTCCATCATGATTATGATTTGTTTGTTTATATTCCTTGGTTCTCACCCCTCCTCCTCAAAAAAAAATCATTGATTGATTTCCCCCCTCCTCTCACATCATCTGATTTTCAAATCAGTTTATTCAGAATTTCTACTATTTCTACTTCTTCAAAGAAAAAAAAAATTGACGTTATTCCATTGAATAGAATAGAATGCAAGCAAACAAACAAACAAAAAAAACACATTACGTTCTCCTAAATTCATTGCTTTAGGCCAGAAAAAAAATCTATTCAATTTGAATTTGTTATGTATAGTAGTGAATGGTGTTTGTCTCCTTTACCATACATTTTGGTAGGTTATCAATAAAACATTATCAAAGTAATTTTCTTCTACTTTTTTTCCTGACTTGCTTCTTGTTCATAACCAAAAAATATAGGCCAGGAATCCAAACCAAATAACGATGATGACGGGGTAACCAAGACCAAGTAAAACAACAAACAAATTCGGTACCCGAAAAACAACAAAAATTCTTCGATACATATAACACCAGCGGCAGCAGCAGCAGTAGCTATATGTTATTTTGGCTTTGTTTCGCGTTTCACGCTACAATGAATGTTTGAATCATTATTTATAATTTTTTTTTTGCTTTTGCTTTTGCTTTTTACTTTCTCAGTTCGTTTGTTTCTTTATTATATTTTTCATTTTTCTTTTCTTTTCTTTTTTTTTACATATTTTTTCGTTTCTTTAATAGTTTTTCGTTTCTTCCAAAGTAAGTAAGTAAAACTTTTTTTTTGGTTGTAACAGTATTTTGTTCCATTGTTGATGATGATAAGATGTTTAACTTGTTTTGTTTTGTTTTGTTTTGGCACTGGAACGGCGCTGGAATTCACCTGTCGTCTTCATCGTTTTCTTTTTTTTCCATTGATTTAGGTGAAAAAAGTTTTCGTTTTTCTGTTTGTTTGTTTGTTTCCAAAAAAAATATTTTCTGTTCATTTTTTTTCAAAAAATTTTTAAATAATGATGCTGCTGATGATGATGATGAAGTTGCAAGTTTTTTTCAGTTTTCCTTTTGCCTTTCTTTCTCTCTTTCGTTTGACAACCAAATTAATCTTTGGATTGGAATTTTTTTCGCAGAATTTTCTGCCATGTTCCCGTGTGTTTGCGCTGTTGTTTTTTTTTCTGATTGAAAAAAAATAACCAAAACATTATCAATAATGGATATTAAGGTGAAAAAAAGATCAACTGTACCTTAGATCACCTGCTGTATCGCAATTTCCAATTAGAATCAATTTTCAATTGAAAATTCTTATTATTATTATTAAATAATTGAAAATAATCTTCTTTTTCTTTCGAAAAAAAAACAAAAAGAATATTCTTCTTTTTACCTAATGAATATTGATTATTGAGAAATGTGATCGGATAGTTTTGTTTGGTAGAATTTTCATTTTGTTTGTCTTTCTGATTGCAAAAATATGAAAAAAAACCTTTTGCCTTCCTGAATCTGTCAGAAAGAAAAATTCATTTCCGTCATCTGAAGCATCTGAAACACAATTTCAACACTTACGCACACACAAGCAGTTCTTTTTTTAGCACTTTTGAACCCGAAAAAAAAACATTACGATATTAGAAAAAATGGAATCATCATCTGTGAAGAAAAAATGTCAAGAATCCAATTGAACCTAGAGTTGAAAATATTTTTTCTTCCTATTAATTTCTTTTTTGAGAAAAGGTGGTGAAACGCTTGAAACATTTTTTGGATGTTTGATGCTTTTTTTGCCAAAAAAAAGATGGAATCTTCCTGAAATACCTGTGAAAATGTTCAGTAGTAATTATGGTTATTTTGGTGGTTGTTCAGTTTTCGTTGTTTTGTTATTTCATTAATAACAGTTGTGATGTGTTTTGTTGTTTCCCCTTCCCCTCCAGAAAAAAAATTAATAATCATCGTTTTGGTCAAACGAAAGAAAAACTTGTCAAAAACAGAACATTTTGAATGTATCGTCTGATTTTTTCCCCAGAAACATTTGTAATTTGAAATCGGATTGAGAGAAAGAAAGAAAAACAAAGAATTCTCCATTTCAATCAATTTTGATCTATTTTTATTATGGTTTAGTTTTTTTTTTGATTATCAAAAACAAACCATAATAATAAATTTTTGTTACTGTTTAGTTGACTTTTATCAACTAAGAATTTGTGCATTTGACAGCCAGCCAATGTCTGTCCGATTTGAGAATCGTTCCGATCGATTAATCGATTGATTTGATTATTAGATCGATATTTTAATCAATAAAATCTTATATAAATATATCGGTCGATTTGGTATACGGATTTTTTTTTTATTATTTGCAAACAAAAAAATGTTTATTTTTTTCTACTTTACAATCGATTGATCGAAACCAACCAAGTCAATATTTGTATTAAATGAATGAAAATCGGCCATTAATAAATAAACATGTTTAAATATTAGATTAATGATGATATAGGTATTGGGTGAATAATTGTAATGAAAGTTTGTTTTTGTTCTTCTTCTTCTTTTTTTTCGTTATTATCTAACTCGGTAAATTAATTTGAATTGATTCAAAGTAAATTAATCGAATCCAATATATATTCAAAATAGATCGAAATATATAATGAACTAAAGATATAAATTAAATTAACTATTTGTAAATGACAATGATAAATGTTAATTGGTAATGGTTATTTTATGTTAATCAATATTCGATATCGACACACACACACACAACACCATTAACTTGTAATTTTATTTTTTTTGAAAAAAAAAACAAAACTCGTGGCGCCATCTAATTTGTGAGAATAATCATACGATTTTTTTGTTTTGTTTTTTTTGGTCAATAAAATTAATTGTCCGTTTTTTTTATTGTCCAAAAATGAAAAATAAAATAATAAAATTTTTGCTTCAATAAATGTGTATGTGTGAAGAATATATATCAAAGCATTTGTATTGTTGTTTATGAAAACAGAAGAACAAAAAAATTTTACACAAAAAAATTGACAAGAAAATTGTGAAAGAAATTGAAATAAAAAGAAATACAAGGAAATGGTCGATTGTTGCATGGTCGGTTGTTGTATGTCGTAAATATAAATATTGTCTGTGTGGAAAAAAAATTATAATTACAGAATTCATACATCCCATATAATCGATAAATGAATTAAGGCTAGATAAAAATCATGATCAAATCAAAATTGAGTAAAAAAAAAGAGAAAGAAGTTTTGAAAAATAAAAATAAAAACAAAAGAATTCAACAGAATAAATAAATAAAAAAGAAATGACCATATAAAGATGAATTGAACCATATGACCCTAATTTTTATTATAATAATGTTGTTGAAATTGATGAAATTGCTGTTGTTGTTGTTGTTGTTGTGCGGTATGATGTATTGAATGATGATTATGATGAAGTGAATGATTATTATTATTATTGTATGGCTGATGTACATTCATTTGTCCATTCTGTATGGCCGAAATATTTGATGATGATCGTAATGGTCGTGTTGAAGATCGATAATTATTATTATTATTGCTACTATTATTATTTGTATTTGTAGATGATGGTGTTGTTGATTGATTAGTATTATATGATTGAACACCATTTGCTGTAGCCAAAAATGATTGTTGATTAATGAATGGTGTTGTTTGCGGATGATGATGTTGATGATGAAGATTATGTGACAATGGTTGTTGTTGTTGATGAAGGTGTGATGAATGATTTTTTGGATCGATTAAATTACCATGTAAATTATTATGATGACCAATAAGTTTTGAATCAAAATTAGCCGATTGTGAGGCCGAAAGAAATTGTGATGATGGTAGTGGAGGAGGAAGAGGAGGTGGTGGTAATGAAGAGGGACCAATCGTTCCATTATTATTCGATAATGAACTTGAATATCCGGATGATGAAGAAGAAGACGACGAAGATGATGATGAAGAAGAGAAACCAGTAGTAGGTGGTAGATTATTAGGAGTTATATTCGATGATGATAGATTATTTAGATGTTTACTTAGATAATGAGCATAACTATCCGGAATGGTTGATGATGATGATGAATTTGTGTTCGTTAATAATGATGTCGAGGTAGTTAATGAAGAATTGTTTAATAGCTGCTTTGATCCTGATGTTGGTGATTCAGATAACGTGGTCATTGTTGTTGGATTTGATGATGGACCCAATGTCATTGCTTGTTGTTGTTGTTGCAGAGAATTGTTTGAACTTCGTCTAGTTTGACGAACATTATTATCCAAACAATTAGTTTCCATATTATTGTTGTTGTTATTATTATTGGTTCTCAATTGTCTAGTTGAGCCGGTAGTTGTTGTTGTAGCAGCCAAAATATTATTCAATGATGTATTAGTAGGTGTAGAAATTGTTGATGCTGTTGGAGTTGATACCGAACAATTCTGTTGTGATACAGGTGTTGATGAACCAGATTTTATGATTGTATTGGCAGTGTTATTAATCTGTGGCGAAGATGATAATGTTGGGGTTGTTTTTATTAAATTATCATTACTGTTGTTGTTGTTGCTATTATTGTTATTATCAACGATAGCCGTATTTTCACCACCATTTACTGCTCCCGATGATGATGATGATGTTGTTGATCGTTTAGACATCATTAATGATCTCATCATCATCATCATCATAGCCGGATCAAATTGGTTTGAATCATCATCATCACCATTATTACTACCACCACCATCTTTATTATCATCATTATTTTGAGCTGACATTAGTACCATATCTTTAACCAATTTTAATGTTGAATCATAGTAATCTACTTTACGTTGTAATGATTTCATTTCTTTTTGCAATTTATTCTTTTCGGTCATAAGACCATGAAGTTTTTGTAACATAATGGACGGTTCTTTATTTTCTTCTTGTGTCATCAAAAAATGTGATGAATGTATCCATTGAAATTCTAATAATTCTTCCAATGTCTTTGGTGTTGGTGGTAAATCAATGGATGGTGAATGTTGTAAAACTGTTGGTTGAATATTTGGTCCATAACATGGAATCATAGTGGGGCTAAATGGAATTTGTGATCTTGCAATGGCTATCGATTTTGATGATTGAGGAATAGTTGGTGTTGGTAGATTAGCCATAGATGATGATGTACTATCATAAACAACAGAAAAAAATCATTAAATAAATTCAAATTTAGAGGAAAAGTTTCGCTAAACATACCATGTTGTTAATAATTTATTATCATTGGAATGATGTAAAATTGTTTTATTATTGGCGACTAGATCTAATGAATGATCTACTGCGTTACTATCCACTCCAGTATTTATCGATAAAGCCGTACAATAATTACTGCCATTAATATTTGCATGAAGATTTGGTGATGTTAATTGTGTATGAAGTGGATGATGAGGTATACAAACATTTGGCAACGGTTGATGATGACAACTATTTACAAAAAAAATAGATCAGATCAAATTGAAACAAATAAAAATAATTTAACCAAATTACCATTCAACAATTGGAATGGTCACTTGTGATGATGGTGATGTTATGTTATGCATCGTTTTGGCCACAATTTTAGCCTGTATATCATCACCAATCATGGTGGGGGTCGTTGACGTTTTCTTTTGATGATTAGATATTGGTGATTTTATTGTAGCAGTAGGAGATTTCAATTTGGCAATTGATTGATTATTGTTTTGTGATTGAGATCTAAATATTAACGAAAGGAAAAAAAATCGGTTATGAATGAAATTCAAAATCAGAAAATTTTTATAATTTTACCTGACAGATTTTCTATTTGCGGTTAACATTGTCGATTTTTCATTTGATTTCGATTTGGCTGATTGTTGTTTTGTCAATGTTGACGGATGATGATTAATCTTACTTTTTTGGCTATGGCTACGTGTTTGTGAATTTTTAACACTCGCAACAGTATCGATATTGTTTTTCTGTTTCGATGAACGATTCGATGTGATTGATGATGATTTTTGTGAAATTTTGTCAACATTTGTCAAAACGGAAGTATTATTTGAAATTGGCGTTATGTTTGAATTGGAATTATTTGAACTATTACGACGTTTCATGCCTGTTGTTGTGTTAGAACGACCAGATTTTTTTGATTTTCTAACTCGAAAATCTTCATCATGATCATCGTCGGTATTGATACGGTTATCATCATCGCTATCACCGGTATCGCTGAGTATTAATTTAGATGATTGTGAACGTTTTGTCAAATTAACTGTAGAATTGGGAATTGTCGTTGCCGTATTCATCGAACCACTTTTTTCAACAATCGAAATGGTTTGACTAATAACACCAGGTGCTTTTGTTATTGTACGATTTGTCGATGAAGTCGTCGTTGTAGATAATTCATTCTTTAATGGCTGTAATTGTTGGCTAATTGGCTGTTTTGATTCGGATTTATTATTGATTCGAATTTTTCCTGTATTTGATTTATTGGCAGATTGTTTGGTTGAATCTACTTTCATTTTTTTATTTGTTGACACTATTTTTGAAGAATTTTTAACAATTTTTTTCGATGATTTTTTCTTTCGTTTCATTAATTTATTATCATCATCTTCACTTGATGAATGTGATCGATCAGAATCGGATGATGAACCAGATGAAGATGATCCGGATGCTGATGATGATGATCCTTCATCGGATAATACTAATTTTGATGATTGTAAAATTGATGCATTTGGTTTATGACGATTGATCGAAACAGTTTGGGGAACAGCAGCAATATTATTGGCTGCTGATTGTGATGGCATAATTGCCGTAGTTGATAACGATGTTGTCATATTACCGTTAGTTGTTGAAGATGGAATAATAGTCGAATTAGATATTGGCTGTTTTTTTGGTGGTGTATTAGTGGCTGTAGTCGATGAAGATGAACTACTTGAATCATCGGAATCGGAATCAGAATCACCATCATCAGAACTACTATCATCAGTACCATCAGAATTATCATCATCTTCTGATGTCGTTGATAATGGAGATCGTCTTTTTGATGAAGATGATGATTGAGGTTGTTTACGTTTATTTCCACTAGTTGGGATAATAGCTGATGTTGATTGCAATGCGATCGTCGCCGAACGATCAGGTATGTTCGTTGCTCCTGATGATGATGTTGATCGTTTTTTATTCGAAATGTTTACAGCATTCACTACTGGTGATGATTCATTATCATCATCATCGGATGAATCATTTGATGAACCGGAACTTGAAGAACCACTAGATGATGATCCAGATGAAGAAGATGAAGCAGATGACGATGATGATGATGCTGATAATGTACGTTTTCTTGGTATTTGTAATGATTCATTTGGACATACAGGTGATGTTAATATTGATTTCGTAAACGATGATGATTGTTTCGATAAATCGGAAGTATTATTAGTAAAATTTACATTGGTCGTTGAATAAGTGGAATTGAATGAAGGTTTTTTCATTGATTGGCTGGTCGATGAGATCATTGTCGATGTTTTTGATGATGGCTTATTATTATTATTATTGGATGAACAGGCAGAATTTTTTCTTTGTTGTTGCGATCGATTATTATTGGCTATTTCTTTCGAAATTTTCAAAGAATTTTTTCCATCCGATGAACCGGATGATGAATTTAGGCTAGTTCGTTGTTGCTGTGTTGATATCACTGATGGTGATGATATTGGTGTTGGTGATGGTAAATTTAATGTCGGTCTATTCGATGATATTAGACCATCATCATTATCATCATTAAGTAAAAGAAAACAATTGGATTGTTTACGATTTGGATCTTCCGGACGATATGCCGGTAAGATTTTGATTTTTGTACGTCGTGGATTTCGTAACTTTTCAATATGTTGTGGACAATAGGCTTTATATTTTAATCTTGTTGCTGATGCTTCTTCACATAAATATCCTTGATATTGAGCACAGGTAACATGAAATTTATTCGGACAATTTGGATAATGACATGACATACAACAACCACTACGTGATGTATCCTTATCTTTACCGCTCATTTCACATAGAATACAAACACAACCAACACGACGTGGATCAATACGATCCAAAACAATCGGTTCCATTGTATTAATATTTTCAAATTCAACTTCCGGTATATATAATGCACAAACAACATGACACCAACGTCCATTTGCAGTTGGTTTAAATGCACCATATTTGGCTGGACATAATTCACATTTTTCCGGTCGTTTATTTACTGAACATGGTGTACAATACCATTCACCTTTTGGTATTGTTGTTATACCATAACATGCTTCATGTACACCAATTTCACAGCCATCACCATCACAATAGATAATTACATTATCTAAATATCCTTCATCTTGGCCACAAACAACACAACCGCCAACCATTTCTTTTTCCGTTGCTGTCGATGATTGTTTTGAATTCCGTTGATTTGATGATGATGATTGTTGATGTTGTTTTGTTGTTGTTAATGATTGTTCGTCTTTTTTGTTACTATTATTATCATTAATTTGATTATGATTTGTTATGTTTTGTTGTACGGCACTTCCAGATGATAATGAAGATGATGATGATGATGATGATGAATTTAATTGATTAGGAAAATGATTACTATTTAAATGTTGTTGATGGTCAATGTCCATGATTCATTGGACCGGAATCAAATGAAGAAAAAAAATTGAAATCGATAATTTTAGAATAACATTTTTCAATCGATTCAATTAATTCAATTTCCAAATCCAAAAGAGAAAAAAATTTCAATATAAAATTCATCTGAGAAAAACATTCATTTATTAAATTTGATTATTCAATGAAAATCATGGTTCTTGAAACTTACATGCGTGGAAAAAACATTTGGTAAATCAATTTTTTTTTTAATGTCAAATCCAAATTATCATCATCGAACATCCAGCAAAGATGATCGGATGAATAAAAGAAAAAAATTATTATCAGATTATTATTATTGTTGCTCCCCGAATACAATCAGAATACAGTCAAACCACGGAAATGATTATCATTATCATCATTTGATTGATTGATTGATGGATGGACACCACATATAGAATCGGGGATTTTCTTTTTTTGATTCAACACACACCACACAATCAACAAACATTCGAATACAAAATACACACACACAAACACAGAAATTGGCAGTGGAATTGCTCAATGGACTGCTACAACATCATTATCAAAGAATCCATCATCATATGTAACAAGGTAGTGGTATTCAGAATCAGGATTTTTTGTTGTTGTTGTTGTTGAGAAAGGGAGGGAGGGATAATGGAATAAAATTCATTCATATCCAAATGCTACTATCACATGATACACACACGGAAGATTTTATCCTCCTCTTTGAGCTAATGGATAATAGATAGTGGTAGTTCCTCGATTATAATCTCGATATATATATTTTTTAAGATTCGAATGACACATGCGCATATTAACAAAAGAATATTCGAATGTTATGAATTCAAAAAATTTTTATTTTTT
>ERZ500997.644-NODE-644-length-9854-cov-4.141341_pt1 | contig 9854 bp, 5 predicted proteins | sample MGYA00248826_ERZ500997 | MGnify/ENA primary metagenome ERZ500997 (study PRJEB25958, sample SAMN03398524) | human skin metagenome | study: EMG produced TPA metagenomics assembly of the Human Skin Microbiome Metagenome (human skin metagenome) data set.
CGATGAATCAATTAAAAGATATTTATGATGAGGATGTTGAATGAAATGAATGAAATGATGATGAAAATGGATTGACAACAGAATTTCGATAGCAAAATAGACTAGAGTTTCGACTCGAACAACCAAAAACAAATTGAATGAATGAATAGATTGAAAAAAAAGGTGGAAGACGATTCTTGATATATAAATTGAATTGGGTCGGATGAAAAATTTATAGTTCATAACTTCAGGTTTTTTAATTAAAAAAAGGTGTACATTTGTTTAACCATCAACCGAAAAATTCTTGTTTGCTTTTGTTCGTTTTTTTATGGCCAAAAGGTCTGGTTGATTGTGGTTTTATGGCCTGATTCTACACTTTTTTTTTGTTGTCTACATTGATCCAATTATTCTGGTTTGGTTGTAATATCCGTCCCAATATACAAATGTTGATTACCATCGAAATCCAATGATCACTATCAAAGAAAAAAAAGATAGATAATAAGAGTGAGAATTATTTATTAATATTATTATTTTTTTTCTGGTTTTACTAGCTAAAATTTATTGATTTTACAATGTAAACTTTGATATAATTGATTAGTATAGAGTAGAGAGAATAGACAGTTACAAATTCACAAGAATGTCTATAAATTTTATTTACATGAGGCGAAACGATGAGGAATTTTCGGTTTTTTTTCACAAGAATTTTGATTTTTTAAAAAAAACTTTTGAGTTATTTGTAATAAATTTTGAATAAATGTATATACATGATCATCATCATCATCATCACATGTCAATGGATGAGCAAAAGATGGATTATCATTGACAAAATTTACGATTTCGTGGATAACAGATAAATTTTTTCGTTGTTGTTGTTTTGTTTCTTACAACTTGCCAATAGCACTCGTTTTTTTTTGGCACTTTCGTTTTGTGGTTGAACATTTCAAGACCACCAATAAATATTAGTTAGGCAATCAATTATCATCATGGTCACGGTAGATAAAAAAACAACAACAACATTCATTTTGGTCACCAACCATTGCCACCACCCATGTAAAAAGCAATGAATGTAAATCACTTTGTGGTTCGCATTTTTTTTCTCTCATCTTGTAAATGTTTCAGAGTAAATCAGAACAACAACAAAAAAAATGATAAATAACACGTAAAACAATCATGTTCGCAATGATATCATTGCTAATTATTATTATTTGAATATAATTTACGAATTTTGAAGTGAAAATTTCATTTCAAACGATTCATAAATTTTAATTTTTTTGTTGTTGCTGAATTTGATTTGAATTTAAATTATTATGGCCAATGGATATATATTTGGTGAATGACATTTACAATCACACACACACACATACAATCAATCTGTCAGTCTATATATTATGATGATGATGATGATTAGTTTGATGATTGATACAATGAAAATGACCAATGGCTAAAAATTTTCAACACAGTAAAAAGTATATGATGATGATGATGATGATGATAGTGATATAGTAACCAACAATCATTGTACCTTGATGATAGTATAGCATTTTTATTAACTTTTTTTTTATTAGCATCTCATATATATGACCAACAACAACAACAATAAATGACAGGCAATGGAAAAAAAAAGAACAGGAACAAAAATTACAACCTGTTAATCATATCATACAAACAACAGTATTTGACCTATGGTATGAGAGTAGAATGGATATATAATAATGTTATGATACTAAGTAGGGTATAATGTTTTTGTTGTTTTTTTGACATATGATGATCATCAACGACAATCGCTTGTGTGTGTTATTTGAAGAAAAAAGAAAGAGAGAGGGGGTACCTTGCTGTCATAACATCATTGTTAGATTGCTCCCAAAAAAATGATGCTGGTCATTTTTTTTCTTCTGTTTATCGACATTGAACAAAGGTCAACGACGTCATTTGAAAAACAAAAACAAAAAAAAAATTCTAGGGTAAATCATTTATATTTGACATAAACAACATGATGATCCTATTATTATTATCATATGAATCATTGTCGTTGGTGTAGAGTTAGTTAGTTGGTTTTTTGTGGTTTGTTTTATTTGTTATTGTTGTTGTTAACAATATGCAATCAATTGATGGAATGAATCAATCATTGAATTGAGGATTATGTCATCATCATATAGAAAGATACAATGATCATATTTCGAAGAAAAAAATGACCGATGATGGATCGATTTTCTATGAATCGTTTCTATGAATTTTTTTTTTACAAATAAAGTTGATTGCTGTTAATCAATACAATTGAAGGAAGTGTTTTTGTTTCCTTTTTTCTTTTGTTGAAAACAACAAATTGATAGCGTAATTGAATGATTGGTTCATTAAAATGATAAATTAATTTGAAAGTTTTCTTTTCCATAAGTTTACATGAAAAGTTTCCGAATAATGTCATTCGATGATGAAAAAAAAACTTCGAGTGAATGTTTATGGATAAGGTGAATTACATGAATTTTACAGAAAAAAGAAAAATGTTTCAAAATAATCTTTTTTAACAAAGAATGATGATTTTTTAGTTTTGTCGTCCATAAATCTGGTTGCATCATTTTGTAAGAATCTTTTCTGTATTTTTTTCAAGAGTAATAATGTATGTTTTATGATGTTGATGATGATAACTTATCATGTCAAATGTACAGGATACCTTTTGGTTGATTAACTACCCTAAACATTAAGTTTGGCAAATTCACACACAGTATATCCGACCACAAATTTTGTTGTTTTGTTTTTTCTCGCATAAATAAACTGTAATGTTTTTCAACCGAAAACAAACAAATTCAAAAATCCATGCGAAAAAAAAGAAATCTAATAAAAAAATGAAAAGTAGCTATGCAATATTTCAATATGTTTCTTAACTGTCATATGAAATGATGTTATGACTGACTGACTGAATGACTATGAAGATTCTACTGTCTTTGGGATAAACAAAAACGAATATATATGGCTTTTTGGCCATATTCTTTAACTTTTTTTTAAAGATTTGGAACACAGAATTTTTCTTTAGTTTTATATTCACGTTTGTGAAATGAAGACATTGTTGAAAAAAAAGTTTGTCAAAAAAAAAATATTTGAATTTTTTGTTAAAAATCTAATCACGATCAGAATGATGATGATGGAATAAGGAAATCAGAGAAAGTTGGCATTAGATTCTCTACTGTCAATCTTTATCGAATTTGCTTATTTGTAATTCACACAGAATTTGACTAGAGGAACAAAAAAAATCAAAAAAGAAAATCCAATTTTCGATCAAATATGGATCGTAATTTTGTTTTTGTTTTTGTCTATAGCAGCGAATTGGTTGATAATATGAATAAAATTAGATTTCTTTTTGCATTCTTGACTGATTGATTATGTAAAAAAAGAAAGATTTTCTCTGTGTGTGAAATAGATTATATTCATAAAAAAAAGAAAGAAAGATAAATCTAAATTAGCCATGGAATGATGGTTGCTTTTGGTTCTCAATGTACATAAACAAACAATAACAAAATTTAAAAAAAATTTAATTTATCGTCCAGTAGATTTAAATCAACTTTGGGAGTGGGTTGAGATGTGTCACATGCACACAAACACACATAGATATAGCAGGTTATATTTAAAATCAATGAAGCAAACAGTGTTATGTGATTTTTTTCCAGAAAAAAGAAGAAGATTCTCATTCGATGTCATTCCATTCTATTCAATTCAAGTGAAGCGAAACTTTTGTTTAGAAAAAAAAATTCTGGTAAACACCCAAAAGTTTTTGTATAATAATTTTTGCTCCTCGATATAATTACATAATATGCTGACAATCATAGCTTTTCATCAAGTTGATTATTATTGTTTAATTTTATTAAAAATTTTCTTTCGACAAACAAAAAGCTGCTACGAATTAAGCCTGACATTATTGTTGTATGGATAAGAAGAAGACGAACGAAAAATTCATTTACACCAAATCATTGGTCGAAAGAAGAATAATGCCCCATCATAATAAAACAAAAACAAAAAAATGATAAAGAAAAATTGTCATCTTTGGTTGAAAATTAACGACTAACTGATGTTACGAGGATGATGATGACGATGACGACCTCGCCCTATGTATATGGGATCACATCCATCTTTACATCATCATTATGAATGACATTATTATAAATGTGACATTTGACATTCATATATAATGTCACAGTTGAAATAGCCTACGCTTAATAATTTAAGATATTTATAGCATCAAGAAGAAGAAGAAGAAAAAATGGCCATCATCTTGATCATCATGTAAATTTGAACGATAGATAAATGGCATTATTTGACAATATCTATGGCGGAAAAAATAGACAATTCTGTTTCACGTGTTGTTTCATATTTTTTGTTTGTTTGATAAAAAAATTCCATTTAATAAACATATTTTACACATTAATAAACATTGAATGTTGAAATTAGTTTCACATGAATTCTAGCATTCCATAAATGTCAAAAACAAGAAATTTTTTTTGGTGTGTGTGACATACCTGATGTTATGAAAATGGCTGATAATATCGATGTCAAAGATGATAATGTTGTTGTTGTTGATGCGGCATCATTCGAACGCCATTTTGTTCGCCAACCTTCAATTTTGCAGGGAAAAAAATAGAGAAAAATGAAATTAGTTTTTTCTTTCTTTCCTTCATCATCATCAACAAATTTTGATTCATAATTCATAACCAATTTTCTATTATAATGGAAATTTATTTTTATTTTAAAAATGAAAACCGTTAAGTGATTACAAGTAGAATTTCTCAAATAATAATAATGATAATAAACAAACAAACAGTAGCGGCACGATATAGTGATGCATTCAACCGTTTCATGAAAGAATCGAAAAATATAAAAATTCATCAACAACAACAACAACAATGATGAATTTACACACATAAATGTACAATAAACAAACAAAACAAACCAACATTTCATTTTCATTTTCTATCATTTTTTTATTTTCATCTCACTCTCAAATATGTTTTGGCCATTCTTTTTCTCATAAAAAAAAATATTTGAAAATTCTATAGAAACGAATAGGAAAAGAAAAAAAAAATGATTGAATGGCCAGTGATGTGTAAATTTTGCTTGAGAAGAAGAAGAAGAGGAAAAAAGATTGGCTTTTCCTTTCTGTCATTTTATTTTCATTTCAAATTTATTGAACCGAACCAGATGATGATGATGAATAAACAAACAAGAATCGCAAAGAGATATCAAAGAGGTTTGTTTTTTGTTTTTCGGTTTTCATATTTTCATCAGGAAAAAAAACAGTGACCTCTATGTTCAATGTTTGTTTAAGATTTTTCAAGAATTCATGATTGGAGAAAAAAAAGTAAATTTTTTTTTGGTTCGGTGTCCATCATCATTATTACCCCATATGTTGCATATGTTTTCAGTGCTTTTGTTCTTCTTTTTTTCAAATAGATCAACCGTGTTATTTGATTTGAATTGTTATACCTTTGGGTTATTTCTTCAATGTCATTGTTATTGTTATATATGTTTGTCATTTGTTCATCATTGTGTAAAAGATTAACAAGATTTGGTACAAAAGAAACCAAGAAAATGAAAAGAAAAAAAGGTTAACACACAGTTGGACCCTATGGTCGATCCTTTAAATGGTTGAACACCTTTTTTCTGTTGTTGTTGTTTGTTATTATTTTTCGATCAATTTTTAGACAACATGTAGATTTTGTCCATTCTTTTCTTTTCAATGGTTGGGTAGACCCAATATCCGATCAAACAATAGTATAGAATAACAAATGATTATTTACGGATAAATGTTTGAATATTTTGATTACCTATTGCATTGCTACTTGACTTACTGTGTTTACTGTAAATACAAATACAAAATGATAATAATGGAACAAAAATCTCATGGGTCAAATCTCATTAGATTTCGTTCAAGCAAATAATAGAAAATTAATAACCGGCCGGTGAATGAATGAAGAAAAGAAAGAAACCTCATGATACCATTTTGGCTGTTATGGAAAAAAAGGCTGGAAAAATTTGTTTGTTTGAATGCACCCATACGGTCCTATTCAATTTTTGTGTGTACGAAGAAAATAAATGGAACATTTGTCTTTGTCATCTTTGTGTATGTGTGTTTATAATGGCGAATGGAGAATCGCGGTGAAAAAACAAGATTTTATTTCGTTTTTTGAATGTGTCAAACAATAATAATATTTACCGTCGTAGACAAAACAACAAGCCACAAAAAAACAAGTGTTGTTCATCCATATATTGATTGAATGTTATTTTTATATAATGTCCGATCTGTTCTACGAATAAATCATTTAAAAATTTGTAATATTCCCCCCAAAAAAAAGTTTCAACAAAATAATTCAAACAAACTGTTAGTATATTTAAATTTTTTTATTTCTGAAAATTAATTTTCTATTCAATTCAATTTGTTTTCGTTTATTTTGATCCGAGATTACCAAAACACACCAAAAACAAATCATGCAAATACAAAAATTGGAGGCGATAGCGGTTTTTTTTTGACAAAATAGAAATGAGAAAAATATTTAAATTAAATGAAGAAAAAAAAAATGATTTATGGTGCACACACATTGAGCAGAAATTTAGATTTTTAATCATCGATTCAAATGAGAATCGTATTGAAAGAAAGAGTAGAAAAAAAAACATTTACAGAAGCTAATTTTAGGTTTTAATTTATTTTCTTTAATGTGTCGAAGCATATACATAGCATTTAATTCATAATAAAATTGAAAAATATTTGTGGTGTTAACACACAAACACAAAGAAAATTAGAGTAAATTATATTCATCTGAATGTGATAATGGAAAAGGATTTGCAGACCTGCAGATGCACATAACAATCGATTGTTTTTTTTTTTGTAAGTTCTCCTTCACAATCGATTCTTGTTGCCCCGTTTTGTCATGTTTGTCGTTAAGATTTGTTCAAACAAGAATTACAAATATTCTTTCGTTATTTTCCTTATTCTCTAATCTTCTTTTCCCGTTATTTATTTTGTCCAACATCAAAAATCAAACTTGTTTGGTGACGAAAGAATACAACACACAACAAACAAACAAACAAACAATAATCATTTTCGCAAAGATTTCTTTTGAACTTTATTCCTTTTTCGGAATAATATTCTCTTTCTCTCTCTCGTTTATTATGCATTATTCTATTACCGAGAATTCTGTATTTGAAATGTAAATGTGACTTTTTTCTTTTCATTTATTCTTTCTATCGTTTTTCACTGTTGTTGTATGCTTTGGTGCAAATATTCTCACTACCCTATAGCCTCATAATAGAAAATCATTCTTTCCTGTTTTTTATTTGTTAGTCAATGTCACAACACAACAACAATCATCAACACTATTTAAATTCATCGTGTCGTTAAGATCTAAGAACTAAAGAGCTAATCTTCTAACGGAGAATAAGTGAAAAAGAGAGAGAGAGATGGAAGACTAAGAATAAGTGATATATAAAAATAAAATCAAGTCAAAGAATTTCGATAGTTATGGCAATAATAATTTTGTGTGTTGTCATAATTTTCTTGTGTTCTTTTTCTTCTCGAGCTAGATTTAGTTTTTTCCTCTGAATGTAATGTCAACAATCTTTTCGGGTAAGAAAATAAAAAAACAGGCCATGAATTTGATTATCGCTGTAGAGAAAAAAAAATTAATACCGATACCGAATATTAATAGGGAGAGGGAGAGAGAGAGAAACTTTTCGTTGTTTTCAGTAATTTAGGCAACAAAAAAAATTATTATCGTGTCTTTGAATTGATTAAAATTTAAAGCTTTTTTTAGCTGAAAAGAAAAGAAACAACAAAATTCTTGGAAAAAAATGAATAATAATAAAAAAGGCAAGAAATTACGAGAAAAAAAAGAAAGTAAAACAAGATGCATATTAAAGGATTGGCGTTTTTTGTAAAATTTATGGCCGTATTAATTTGCATAACCGACATTGACATTTGAAAAAAAAACTATTTTTAAAAAGAAGAAAAAGAAAATTTTCAACTTCTGTTGAGAATTTTCTAAGCAATTAATAATCGATCATATTTGAATTTCATTTTATTTATATGACAAGCGTTATTAAACATTATTTATATTGTTATATTAAATAGATAGATATGATCTATATGTGTGTGTTCAGAACAAAGTTTCTCTTTTTACCAATCACCATGAATTAGCCAGAATTCAACGGAATGGTTCAAGTTTTTTCTTCTTCTTTTTTCTTCCACTGATTAGGCCAGACTGAAAAAAAAAGAAAGAAATAATCGATGATCAACGATCAATAAAATCAAAGTGTATTATCGATAATAGACCATCGACCAGTCTGTGTGTTAATCATTGTCCCCACTGAAACCATTCGATTATTGGCAATCGATATCTTCTTCATCTTTTAATTTTTTCTCATCTAAAATAAATATGTTCACGATTTTTTACCATCAACAAAAAAAAATTAAAGACACTATCAAAATTGATCATATCGATTTCGGAAGTTAATTAACTTTGATTCAATAGCAAACTTATCGTTTAGTTGCCAGTAGAAAAAAAATAGATATTTCGTGTATGATTAAAGGAAAATATTCTATAGTCATCATTATCATCATCATCATTAATGTTATCATCAGGATAATTAGTATCAAAATGATCAAACCAAACAACCAAACAAAACAAAAATTCATTCAATTTTCAAGTTTTTGATTCTTACTAAAATTCATTTTTCCTAATCAATCTGTCTCAATGGAACAACTGAAAAATTTCATAATTTTCTGTTTTTTTCTTTCTTGATTAAAATACCATGAGATTTTGCATCATTTTGCATCAGCACTACTACTTTTCTGTAGTTTTTATATTAGAGATTTATTTATTTGTTGTTTCTATTCGACAAATTAATTTTATCATCATCATCATTTCACCAACAGTGGTGATGATATATCGTTTTTTCTTCTTTTTGGTTATGATAATGGTTGGATGGTTTATATCGATAAATTTTTTTTGATTTCATTTTTTATTATTATTCTGCTCCAATGAATCTCTGATGAACGAACCAGGAGATTATATTCTCTTTTTTCTGGCCAGAAGGCAGACATATTTTATGATGAAATTTTTCATTGAAATCCTATGATTCATTCAATGTTTTGCCGCCATCAAAAAATCAAATAAAACAGCAAAATGATAATAAATATGGAAAAAACATTCTGAATTTTTTTAAATCACCGGATTTCAATGAATTTTTCAATGAATTTTTTTTCATTTTGAAATAAAGTTCAATTAACACCCAATGGATAATGATATCATACACAAATATTTATTGTTGATTAATGTTATTTCTGCTGCTGCACCAGCTATGAATTCAATTTTCTTCTTATTCAATCATCATCATGGACGATGTGAATGAACAAACCATAGCACCACATGCACACGCCAATCCTGAATTCGGTCGGTTTTTTTTTGAAATGAAATGAAAATCATTTTAATTGAACTTTCTTTCATTTAGGTTTCTTCCACAACGAATATTTGCGCGTGTGGCCTTTGGCCGAATTCAGGAAAATAAAAAAAAATATTTTGCTGAGTGGTGTTCACCCAATGTTTCTCTTCTGGCTGCTCTTGACTTTAAAAAGTCATCATTCATTTTGGTATAGGGCCATAAACACATTCCGAAAAATATGAAGGAAAGATATTGGCAAACCAAGCAGAATGAAGCAAAAATGACATTTTGAAAAAAAACGAAAAAAATTTGTTAAAGAAATATGGAATCGTTATATTTTATATTGGATTTTTGTTCCTCATCCAAAAAAAATAACAAAAAAAAATCATCATGACTGAAATAAAGAGGAAGAGAAAAAAATTCAATTTCTATTTATTCGAATAATGTTTTGTTTG